>Ga0065711_1001391_pt1 | contig 57206 bp, 39 predicted proteins | sample Hoacrofraction12_FD_59098 | JGI IMG/M metagenome (GOLD analysis project Ga0065711, IMG submission 59098) | Hoatzin crop microbial communities from Cojedes, Venezuela - Epithelial fraction 12 v2 (version 2) | ecosystem: Host-associated > Birds > Digestive system > Esophagus > Crop | place...
TGAGAAACACGCGTGTGCGAGCCGGTGTGCCCCCCCCCCGGGCTGTGGGGCGCGCTCCCCGCGGGGTTCGGTGCCGGTGCTTGGCGGGGCGGGTGTGGGCTCCGCCCGGGGCGGGAAGGGACGCGGCCGCGTTTCCCTGGGCGCTGCCCGGCCGGGCACCGAGTGAGGGAAACGCCGGCAAAGGTGAAGTCAAACGTTTCGAGGGGGCAGGGGGCGGAAATTTCCCCTGACACTAATAAAGTCCGAGACCGCCGAGGTGGAAACATCGCTGAAAACTGGTTTTCCTGCGCTTCTGATCACTGTTTGCTTTCGACATTTCGTTTGCTTTGAGCAGTGCTCGATGGGCCAGCTTTTGCTATTTTGCTTTTGGTTGGTTTTGCAGGGACTCTCACCTTCGGTTCCTCCTGGACTTACTGAAATTTGAGCAGCAAACATTAAGCCAGTCTTGCATGCACAATTCTCACTAAAGCTGGAGTGTGTGTCGCAGGGTGAAGTTTGCGCATAAAAGAAAACATCCATATCCAAACCAACACTTCATTCCTCAGCTTGTTCTCATTCCCATTTTCATTCTCTTACCGACTTTCCAAAATTCTTTAAATCCATGTCTGCAGTTCAACTGTAATCTACTTAATTATGCTGTTTTAAGAATACATGATGTAGCCTGGTGTGACGTATGGCAACCCTTAATAATAAGCTGTCTGCAGTTCGCACTGGCTTTTGCTTTGGGAGCTGTTGGGGAGAAGGGAAAGCTGGCTCTGTGTGGGGGTAGAGTTTGAACAGAAAATCCACTCCGTATCAACCTTCATTTTAACAGGTTCAGATTCTGCTTTCCTACCAGATAACAAATAAACTGATTTTTATGCAACCAAAAATATCAAAAGAAGCACTGTATCTATGATGGGCACAATTAAAGAAATCGTTGAACAGCAGGTGAAAAAACCTGCCTCAGACTGACCAATAAAGATGCATCAAGTAAATAACATCTGGCTGTCCTCATTTTAGGAAACCAGCATGTAAAATTCCTTTAGGAATTATTTTTACTTGCTCTTCAAATTACAGTAGCTACCCTGGGCTGAGAGCTTCACAAGCACATGGAATTATGCATCCCCGGGTCCAACGAGCTTACAGCCCTCCTGCGATTTCTCAGTAAAAAAGTCCAAATTGAACACATTTTTGGTAATTTGCTTCACAAGCAGTTATCTTTTCCTTGCTGAACTGAAAGGAAACTTAATGTGTCATGAGGGATTCCAAGCTAAGTAATGACCTACCACCCCTTCAGTGTTCAAAACCCTGCGGCTACAGTGGAAAAAAGGACAGGCGTAGAAAATCCTCACACCCCGAAAAATAACTCCGGATCCTTCTCTCTCCTTTGCCCCTTGCTTATTTTTTGTGATGTTCTAATGCAAAACCTTTTCAACCAGAGCCACGAAACATGTAACTATCATCTCGTCCTGGATTTCACAATTCAACATCTTGTTGACTTTTCTTACAGTCGCTGCATTTGAGGAGGCTGAACATTATTCTGTTAGGGATAAAGGGTTGTAGCAATTTATGCTGGCGTCTTTCGTGATACCCTGACTTTACCTTTGCAACCAATGAAAGAAAATCACTTCACTGCAGAACTTTGAGATTCCTTATTACGGTTCAACTCAAAGCTTGAATCTAAACCTGTGAAACATGAGAGCCCATTCGTGGCTGTAACAGAAATACCTAAACACGAAGTACTTTGACTGCCTCACAGCCTTAAGAATTCTTGTCTTCCATGCTGGCCTCTGCAGCTGCTATTTGGCTATTAAAGCCCTTTAGGGAATGTGTCCCAAATGCTCACACACCATTTCTTGCCCACTACTTAATCCGTTTGACCCACTAGGGTCAAGGAAGAAACAGAAATTTATTGTTTTAAAGAAGAGTTTAGAAATTGATGTTTACCCTCTGGCAGGAATTATCATATCCTTTTGGCTTTTTATTACTTACATTCACACGCCACTCAGAAGAGAAATGCCCCATCCAAGGATGGTCATTAGGACCCTGATGGTGCAGTTCAATCTGATAGCTTTGCATCATTCCTGCAGTGCAAAACGACTGTAAACCTCTCTTACCCATCTAACGGGCCATTACTCCACTTCAGCCAAGCCTCACCCTGTTCCCAGTTTAGGGCAGAGAAGACGGGGACCTGGCCAGGGCTGACCGGCTGACTAGCAGTTTCTGGCTAGTGATCATGGTCAGCCAGGCATAAGTTAGAATGGTGCCAAAGCCAAGTTGCTTTGCTCCAGGGATTGTCTCAGTCTCTGTCTAGCCACAGGATTCAGTGAGCGTAAAGACTGTGTTTTACGTCAGCCCCAGCCCTCCTCCTTTTGGCTGATTGATTCATATTCGCTTGAACTGAAGTTTATGATTAGACTGAGCTTTGAACTCCGGCTTTGATAATACAGATCTCACTCAAGCAAAGGGTTGCTTTCGCTATGTAGTTCGATGCTTCTCTCTGTAAAACTGCAGAGATTAGCGTTGCTGATGTGGTGATACTTCTCTGCTGCTGCTATGAGTAACACGGTAGAGGTCTTTCTCCAGGGTCTTTTGGCTTTGCTAGGGCGCCTACCCTGATGTAAAGGGGTTGGAGGGGCAGACACTCCAGTGTACAAAATGTAGGAAGGAGGATGATGTGGGTTTCAGTCCCCTTACAGTTTTGGGTGTACAAATGGGAAAAAAAAACCCTCTCATCACTACCAGCACTGCCACATTTCCTTATTACTGAAGGAATGATGTACTGACTGGTGTCAACTATGCCAGTTTTTTCTTTGTCTTACGCTCTGCAAAGTTCTGGGTCTGAATTCTGAATTCTGTGTCACTGTTCTGATGACAATTTTAATGACAAAATGAACAGATGTACCCACAGAAGAGCATCTTCTTTGAGTTAGTTCCCCTTTTTATATTTAATTGTTGTGAGGAACTGATGTTGAGCTCTTAGAGTGAAGGACTTTGAGACAGTAGATTTTTTTTTAAATGAAGTTTTAAGCTGATTGTTGGCATACTCTGCAAGTCCAGTGTTCCGTGTACTTTAGTTTACAAACGTCTAGCTTGGATAATCAGTTGTTATGATCAACCTTCACAAGCTAGAACTCTAGCTTACTTCTTTAATAAACCCTAAAATATGCTGTCTTCATCACCTGATAAATTACAGAAATAAAGTATCAATTTCTTTGCTGTGTTTATCACCATATTGGAATCTTATGACAATAACTCATTTATGTATCCACTGGCATATCATCCAAGATCATTGTCATCAAAACAGTGAGATTTTCTCGTGAAGTTCTTTGTGCCAAAGAAACAAGCTAGGGTTGGGTTTTTTGGGGTATGCAGTATGATTTCATGTCTGTACACTAAACGTCATTCAAGGTTTTCAAAAAGATCCAGCAAAGACAGCAAAATCTGTAAGAAATTGCGTGATTTTCTGAACTATCCCAGAGGAACTCATTAGAAGATCACACGGGTGATTACAAATATTGAAGGTAAAATAAAAACAGTTTTCTTTTGGGGGAGTGGGGGGTGATCAAAACCACAATCATTAAGAGAATGTTGATTTACATGGAAAGGCAATATGAAAGAAGAGAAGGAGACAGTACCTACAGAGTTAAAAGGTTATATGTCTAATTCCCATGCTATTTTCATCATTGAGGTCTGTTTGCATGTGGAATTCCACTCCACAGGAGGAGATAATCAAGACAAATAGTATGGCTTTATTTTTAAAAGGGGTGGATAATTTCATGGCAGCTTACAACATTGGTAACTGGGCAAGCTAAGATAATAAGGCTAATCAAATCTCATGCTTCACAGCACCAGTTCCCTGCAGGGTCAGGAAAAATCTTTCCACTATATACAATACTATACAATTAGCAAGGTTATTATTGGGGAGCAGAGGTACAGCCTTCCAAAGCAACAAGCTTTTACCATTATCAGAAAACAGAGGCTGTACTTGGCCAGATAGAGAGAAGGGTGTTATTTTCTTATGCCACTTCTGCTCCTCTTCCTTGTCAGAGTTTTAGAATTACAATACTTGGGTTTTGTTGTTTTTTTTTTTTTTTTTTAAAAAATTCCCCTGAACATGATTACCTAAGTGCATTGCTGTCTGAAATCCATCAAAAACTCTTACACCTGTGACTGGTAGCCCAGTTAAAAAACAGCTGCCACTGACTCTACACAGGAATGGTATTGATTAAGCTGTTGGAGGTTACAAGCACTCAGTGCCCTCTGGTTAGGTCAGTAATGTTACAGAATTTGCTTCTCAGTAGCGGTTTAGGCAGAAAGACATAGTCCCAGATGATGATCAACTCTTAGCTAGGACTGAAATGACGTGTGTTTGGAATATTTAGTTTTGGAAGTACTGTTCATTTTCTTTAATTGCCTGAACATATTGTTGTAGGTGTTCTGTGTGTATACTTGAATTTTATTTTCCATCAGTGTGTGCATCAGAGAAATTATATTAGCTGCAATTGAAAATATTTAGCTATTTTTCTGCAAAATTTATGTTCTGTATGTGAATGTGATACTCTTTACAAGTTGGTGGGTTTTTTTTCTTACGAGGTGGAGGAAGCACAATAGCAGAACAACATTCTTTGAAAATCTATCCTATGAAAAGAACTTTCTTTGTATGAGCTATACCTCAAACACAAAGAGCAGGCATTTCCTTGACCCCTGTCTCAAAGATATTTATTTTAGATGTACTAATTATTTTCAGGTGACCTATTCTTTTCCTCTGTCCACAACCTATGTGCATTCTCAACTCTCAGCCCACATACTGCTCGGAGGGGGAAAAAAACCAAAACACAACCTCACCTCCATCTTGAAGTTTGAGTTAAATGACAAGAAAATCTAAAAACGTGAGAGTAACTTACATAAAGATAATTTCAGGATTTCTTCACAAGTGCAAAAGCGCTAATTCTTTCTTCCATAAACGTATTCAACCACTTTCTTTCGCTAGACTGCATGGCCATGAGCTGTTTGTGCTAGAACACGAACAGGTTAGAACGTTCAGCTAAAAAAAGTTGAATTAAAAATAAAAGTTTTGTTTACTCCTCAGGTCTCAGTAACGACTGCATTATGCTCCTGAATACAGAGTTAGGCACAAAAGGTCTATAGAGCTGAACAATGAAAATGAGAGTCTGTTACTGAATAGGGTAGATGATTTAGTGACAACAGACATAGCTGTGTTTCAGGTACTCAGTGCCTTCTTTCCATCGTTCTTCACCAACAAGGTCTCCCAGGCCTCTGTGCAAGGAGGAGGAGAAGTGCTAGCAGCAGATGAAAATCATGACAGGGCTCTTTTGCCCTACTCAGCTCCTACAAGTCCATCGGACCGGATGAGCTGCATTTGAGAGAGCTGAGAGGGCTGGCTGATGTCCATACAAGGCTGCTCTCTACTAGCTTTGAAAAGTCAAGGACGTCAAAGGAGGTCCCTGACAACAGAAGAAGGGCAAACATTGCACCCATCTTCAGAAAAGACCAACAGGATGATTTGGGAAACTACAGGAGGGACAGCCTCACTTAGGTTCCTGGGAAAATCCTGGAGCAAGTCTTCTTGGAACGCATTTCTAGGCATATGAAGAAGGTGATTGGAAAAAGTCAGCATGGAGTTACAAAGAGTAAATCGTGTCTTACCAACCTGAATGCCTTTCTGTGATAAAACGACTGGATTTGTGGACGAGGGGGAGAGCCATGGATGTCAAGACTTAAGCAAGGCTTAAAAAGCTTAGTACACTACAGCAAGGTTTTTGACACTGACTCTCACAACCTCCATTTACCCAGGTTCAAACATTTCAGACTGGATGAGCAGACAGCCGGATGGACTGGATGGTCAGGCCCAGAGGGCAGTGGTTAATGGACCGTGCTTTATCCAGAAGTTAGTAACAAAATCAATGAGTAGCACAGGTGTCTGTCCTGGAACCTGTCCTGTTTAACATCCTTAACAATGACCTGGAGAAGGTGACAGAGTGATGGTTGTTCAACAGATTTACAGATGAGACCAGGTTGGAGGTATGGTTAACATGCTGGTGGGGAGGGCTGCCATCCAGAAAGACCTTGAAGTGCTGGAGGAATGGACTGACAGAAGCCTCACGAAATTTGGCAAGGACAAATACCAAGTCCTGCACCAGAGATGGACTAACACATTGCACTGATCCAGGCTGAGGGGAAATGTGTCAGCCTGGTTGGACAGCAGCTGTTCTGAAAAGGCCAGGGGGTATTGGTAGACAGTGAGCTGAACATGAGCCAGAGGTGTCCTCTGGCAGCAAAAAAGATCAACAACAATCCAAGCTCTCTTGATATAGGAGGAAATTCAGTATATGATTGCCCTCCATCACTTGGCACTTGTTAGACCACATTCAAACACTGCCTCCAGTTTTGGGACCCCCAGTACAAGAAAGACATTTAATAAACTGAAGCAAGTTCAGCAGAGGCTCACCAAGATGGCTGGTGGCTGGAGCACTTTACCAATGAGGAGAGGCTGTGGGAACTGGGCTTGTTAAGTCTGGAGCAGAGTTGGCTTTGATGGGGACATAACAGGAGCCTGGCAGTGCCTACGAGGAGGTTATTGGGCAGATGGAGCCAGGCTTCTCAGTGGCACATGACTGAAGGATGAGAAACAAAAGACATAGATGAAATCAAAAGAAATTCAGGCTGTAGATAATAAAAACCTTTTTCATCTTTAGGAAGAAGCAGAAGCATTTGCCAAGGGAGGTAGTACCATTTCCATACTGGAAGGTTTCCAAGACTCAACTAGGTAAAGCCCTGGGCAATGTGATATGCTCTCACAGCTGTCCTTTCTTGGACCATGAGGTTGGCCTAGAGACCTCCTGGGGTCTATCTGAATAACTCAATGATTCAGTGACTCAATGAGTTCACAATTTGTACACAAAACATGGGGAAAAGGAACTATATCTACAGGGAGCGAAGACAGTTCTGGCATATATGTTTTATCCAATGAAATGATAAATCTTAAATGATGCTGGCACCACGGACCGTAATCCAAGCTACAACTGCCCAGCTGTGCTGCAATAAGTTGACTGTAGTTCCATACCTCTCCTTGTTTGCTCTCCTTTTGGCTTCAGCAACCGTGCACTCTTGGCTGCACAGCTTTAGGAGGAAGGCTTGCATGTTTTGAAGTCTTTTTTGGCCACCAGAAAATTTCTTAGCTTTTTACCTTTCCATAGCCTCCTTCCCAGAAAAGGAGGTCCCCACAGTGACAAAGAAGCCATGGCAAAATTCTGAAGATAATGCTTGCCAGATCGCTTGACAAGGTACTCACGTCTGAAAATAACTTCTTGAAAGAAAATGCAGAAATTCCCCTATTTCACCATCTTGTCTTCAGTTCAGATGCACTAAGATGAAATTCCAGAAAAAAAGAATACAGACATTCTCATTTTCCCTAAAGTTTCCTTTATATTGTTAAAATTATGTCATTTATGCCCACTTCAAAATTGTTTTACACTGCGTGATGGCTGTAAAGGGACACTAGTTTAAACAAAAATCAAGTCCCAAGGAATCTTTGTCACATTCAATAAAATCAGAGTACCAATGCAGAGAATTTTAATTAAAAACTTCAAATAAACTCAAGGGAATCAAATAATTTTTGAACCTAAGAATATCAGAAAAGCTATGGCTCAGTGGCCTACATGAGTAGACTTCACTCGTTTCCTAAGTGTTCTGTTAACCAAAACCAGGACATCCACCTTACAAAAAGAGTTGCCAGAGACACTCTCTATCATACTTCAAGGCAAAATTAATAGTCAGCTAAGGTCAGGAAGAACTATCCCTTGCAGCAGAGAAATGAGTAGTATTAGTAGCATCAGACTGCAAGGCCCTCTTCCCTAAGCTGCTGTTGTAGGTCTGGCTACAAAAGGCAGCTCCTTCCCTGAACTCGTTCCCTGGAGATCTTTTCAAGACGAAATACATTGCCATTCATGTCTCCAGCTCAATGGAATGCCAGCAAAAAATTGTGTCTCCAGTGAAAATCTAGTAGAAGATAATCATTGCCAGTAGCAAGCATTGCTGCCTGTTCCCTGCTATCTGCCATAGCAAATTCATTTAAAGAAACCCACAAGTCAGTCTGGCAAAGATGACAGCAGCGTCAGAGGACACTTTTCTGCCTGAATGAGGAAATAAAGAAGAACAGTAAAGACAAAATACAAGGTGGTTTAAAAAGGTACATGGATTGGAAAGTGGAACAAAGGGAAAATACCGATTGGATGTTTTACTTTTTAGAAAGGATTCGTTTTACTTACAACCACATTTAGGGATCTCATTCTTATTTTACACAAATATGATATCATGGAAATAGTAGCTAAGGAAGTATTGTGCCATTATCGATCTTACATAACTTCTGGTTCCTTTTACTCTTTAGTTTTCAAATGCTTTTAAGACTGTAATAGGTAATTTTAAGATTTGAGCCCATTTGTCCATAAGTATTTGAAAGAAATTGAATTATGGCCACTACAGCAAACCAGGCTTTAAAAAAAAAAGTAATTGACTGTAAGCACATGTAACACAATGTCTCTATTTAAAGTCTAATTACTTATACTGCATGGTCTAAACAGACCCCAAAACTGTACTTTTTGTTCCCGCAGTTAATTTCTTTCACAAAATTGCTTATCATTTGAGAAAAGTTGGCTTCTAGGACTAATGGCATCCTTTTGTTATGCATTTTATGTCCAGTCAAAACACCACTTTTGCTGTGGAGTGCATTTTGGAAAGTCAGGGAAAATTGAGCCTCCTGAACCTCTTTGTGCAATTTCTTCTGGAGCAAGGGGGTGGTTACCATACAGATGTATGGACCTGTACAATACAAATCTGTCTGTGCAAGCTACAAAGTTCTTGTTTCCTTTGCCTCAGATAAATTTCTGGCAGAGGAAGCAACTGAGAACAAAGCTGATTAAACCTGGGGCAACACCTGCCAAAGGGGTGGTACAGGCTGGTTGCTTCGTGTTTCTCAGAGGATGAAGACTCTTGGCAGGGCTGAATTTCTGGTTATTGGTTAAACTCTCTTGTGCAAGATACTATTTTTGCACATTACCTCAGAAATGTGGCAGAATTTTTGTCATCATCAGTCTTCAAGAACCTTCAGAGTATCTCAGGTGTGGTTCATCCTGCCTTGAGACAGGGACAGGGACAGTTTGACTTTTGAGATCATTGCATTCCTAGTTTTCTGTTATTGGTAGAGAACAGTTTATAAACTAAACGGAAACTATATTCATAGTGTTTTACATTGCTCTGGATTATTAAAATATCATCTGTGATCTTTTATACAAAGTAATTATATATTTTAAAGAAGCTGTAATATATAAAGGAACTATCCTTTTTTACAGCATTTATCAAATGTACACCCTTTTCCTTACTACTGGTCAGACTTATTTATTTGCATTTAAGCTCTATAAGGAAAGGATTGTCTTTGTTCAGTCTGAACAGTGCCTAATCTGTTAAAACTCCACTTCTTATTGGTCCCCAGGCACTCCTATGAGTAAAACTACTAAAAATAGTAAATTATGTTTCTTAGTTTTCAGCAACATTACATACAGGGTTCTCTTTTTTGTTTTGACTTCTGATTTTAGCAGACACTCTCCTGGGTCTTCTGGTGTGGTTTTATGTTTTTCAAAAGCTGTGTTCCCGCCACAGTGCTTCATTTCAACTTCTTAAAGATTTTACTAAAAATCAAATGGTGGGAAGCTTAGGACTTTTTTTAAAGCAAAATTTAGAAGCAGCAATCTCTGAAATCCACAACTGAGTGAGTTCTGTCAGACAAGGATAAAAATCCTTTTTCTTTTCTTTAAGGGACTGCCAGTGACTTTTAATAGCACTTCCTTCCTACCTGACTTTTCATTTCTCATTAAAAAAAAAATTATAAAAAAAAATTAAATATGTCTTCAATCAAAATGAAAGCTGGCAACAGTAGTTTGCCGTGTATAAGACTACTCAAAGCAAAGCTAGATAATAGTGGTAACTACCTACAACCTAGTAGCGTGTTGGACTTCAGCCAAAGAGAGACCAGATTACTTTGTAAACTCACACACTTGCTATGTGGAGATACTATGGAGTCTACCAGTCACACACTGGAATTTGGATGGGGGAAGGGAGAAGGAAAGAGGACATGCCATTGGAATTTAACAGTGCACAGCTGTTTCAGAAAAAAAAAGACAAGAAGTAAATAAAGTATTCAGCTGTAGGTTGGATTTACGAAAGTGGTGCACAAAATTTGGCCAGGTCACATGGCCATGTGATTTCTTCTAATCACAACCAGGGATCAGGTTTCTGAATTTGTATCTTATCTGGATTCCTATCTGTGTCTGAAGAATGCAAGACAGCCCAAAGGCAGGGCAAAAGTGACTTACAGCAAGGCCAGGTGCAACCACTCTACAGATGCAAAGGCGTACATGGCCTTGTGCTGCTGCTCCTTCTATATCATGCAATCTCCAAAGCGTGTGGTACCCCCTGGTACTATTGCAGAGGCTACAGTTGCGGTGTTTCTGCTTATCCACGCTGGCTTTGTGGCTGCTGTTGTCCCAGTATAGGACAGATTACAGTCTGCTAAGCACCGAGTGCAGGGTCCAGGACTAGACTTTCGGTTCATTGTTGCTTCTAGGGGAGATGCATCCACTTTCAAACCACCAGTACCATTGCTCACGAGAGCTCATGTTTCCAGGTGTACCTCACACCGCTACTGGTAAGGCCAGCAGCTGAGGTTGTGTGACAGCTAACAGGCTCGTTCCTCAAGATGGAAATTATCTGGGATCCTCTCAATGCAAAGCAGTCGATGTCAAAATCAGGCTTTAAATGCCAAATACCAAATGCAGGTATCAACTGTTGAAAAACTTGAAAGAAGTGCTTAGAAGTTCAGATCCGAGGTTCCCATTCTTTCCCCAACAGTGAAGGCTAACTCTCTCCTGCTTACAGCAAACACAGGGGAGCCACGTCCTTCACAGCACTGGTCTCAGGAGTAAGACCTATCTTAGAAAAAAAGGGATGTCAAATCATCACGGAGAATAAGGCATAATTTGCTCCTTCCAGGATTAAAGCAGTGTTTTGTGATCAACCAAAAGCCAATGAAGAGTTGGCAATCCTTACTGGGGATGCATTCTGTTGCTGGGATGTGCAGCTGTCTGCTCTCTTCCACTCACAGAAACAGAAGGGAACATACAGTTTCGTACATTTATCTTCTGTGACATGACCTTTCTTCCTCTGCATAAGGGAAAAGGAGTGTTAAAAAAATCCTACATTTTTAGTGGTATATTAATCACCGAGTGCAAATTCGCAATCATCAAAACTAAACACTTGAGTTTTATTTTTATTTAACAGAAATCTTAGCCCAACAAATATGATTTCTGATTATCACTGATGTTGCCAGTGTACTGGATTAAACTGACAGCTTTAAAAAATCATTATAGAGTGCACTAGAAGCCCTCTCCTTTTATTACAATCTATTTTTCCCTAAATAGGAATATGAATTCATTGAAATACATTTCATTAAAATGGAAGGGGTTTTGATAAATACTGGAGAACCATATTATTATAGGAATAGCACACAACAAAGTGTGTATTAATTGACCATTAGTACAGTTCTTAGGTAGCTGAAGTTACACAACCTTGAGCTTCTTGAAGCACACGAGGTGCATTTTAATAGACCATTAAAACATGGAATGTTGTATCTTCTTGCAATATGTCATGGAGTGAAACAAGCCGCATTTCTCTGAGAACATATTGACTGCTTTTAGCCTGAAAAATGGATGAGAACACTGTGTTCCATACATGTTGGGAGAACCAGCAAATTGTGGCATTTCTCCCCAGTGACACAGAACTCTATGGAAAGATGTGAGTCATACTGGGTAGGAATCTGTTGCCTAAACTAAGACATTTTTGACACTGCAGGCAGCCAGCGTGGTGTCCAGCTGCCTCTCCAGAAGGCGCCAGCCTCATCTAGATCTCTCTTCATCTTCACTGTCATTTCTATGCAGATGCCTACATACTTTCTGTCATCTGAAGGACTTCAAATGCCTATTTACTGGCACCTGAATGACTACCATTGCAACCTCCACCTCCCATAACTAACCTGCTAGACCAGTACATAAATACTTCAGCCATGAGCTATGGATGGACAGATGTACGGATAAACAGGTGGATAGGGAAACTCTGCAGCACTAATTTTCCAGACTTTCCATGGAGCTTTGTTCTTAAGGCATTCTGGTTCTTCCAAGGCGACAGGAATAGATAACAGAGCTGGTCTCAGTGCCGTTGTCTCAGCTGAGACAGCTGATGCATTTCTCACCAAGAGCTTCTACTGCCTCAATGATTAGTCCCTGCAAGGCCTTCTTCATGAGCTCTTTGGCTCTTCCTCAGAAGGGGAAGAGCTGAGGAAAACTGCCAAATAACACCTCATGAAGCTTCTCAAACATCTGTGTCCACTCTGTGGATATCTAACAAGGACAGGAGTTTCAACCCAATGTGTTCAGATTTCCTCTCCCTGTCACAATTCAGGCAGTGTTACCAGAGCTCAGAATGAGTTGCCACTACTGCTGCAGACAGTGGAAATGAGGAGGAAAAAAGCTCTTAAACCAGAACAGATTAGTTTAGAAATGTTCTAAGTTTACCTGCTACTCTAGTGGTCTCAGTGCATTTTTTGGTTCTTTTGGTATATGAACTTCTACAGCATAGAGTTGTCTTTATATTTGTGCCTAGTGCTTTATCAGATCTTAATAAACACATAATAATAAATGATCCCAAACAGGTATGCTGTGATAACTTACAAATATGGCAATGCTACTGAGTTTTCTAGTGCATTAAAAAAGTATTACATTATGCTTCAAAAATAGAGTGAAGTGAATAAGCTATGGCAGTATACACAGATGTTGGAGAGAATGGAATCAAGTTAGTAAAAGAGCTTCTTTGTTTGCTCAGAACAGAGTTTGATGTGCTAACTATTAAACATTAACATATTATCTTGATGGATTTTGTCCCTACACACTTCAACATCACAGATGAAACAGTTTTAAAAGTAGTTCATTGTAATATGTGCTTCGTTTATTAAAAATGTTTGGGCAAAATACACTGTATTTTTCATCCTCTCCACATTCTTGTCATTGTTCTCACAGTGAAAATCACAAATTCTGTTTTGAAGCTGAAAATGAATTGCAGTTGTCATTAAATGTGGATGTTTACAGATGTTATTAATTCAGGAAATAGTACACTGTTCTCAACAAGAGAATGTTTGATTTATACTCTGGAGAGCTGAAAGCTGCCCTAGAAGGAGAGGAGGGCACTTAGCAGCTTTTGAGACATGAAGAACATGGCACATGAAGATTATCTCTCTCTTATCTTTTTTTACTAATAACGTGAAACAGTTTTTACTGTGTTTCAAATTTCTTTTATCAAATTTCAGCAATAACTTTGGCAGCCAAAACAAGGATCTAATCCTTCTGAATTTTTAATAACTCTTACAAAGTGTTGAAAACAGGCAATGTCCAAGGTAGATTATAGAATGGACAGCACCCAGAAGCTTCTACATCTTGTCTCCCCCTTCTAATTCTGCTAGTGGCCTAGCCACACCAGCTTTCATCAGTTTCGGTGGGAGATTCAAACTCCATTCATCTCTCAGGATCAGGAAATTCATTTCCAGCAGAGATATTTTACATAAAATCCATCTGCTTTTGTAAAAAACAATAAAAATTTCTTTCCTGTTTAAAAAGTATTTTACTCCAGATTTTTTCACTTGAACTACTTTGTATCAATGGAAATCAGGATCAACACTTTTAAGTTATGATGGCAAACTGAAAGCCAGATTGGCCTGTAATTATCTTGCTCATTCCAAAATAATCTGAATTTTAATAACATACAATTGACTTGTCTTTTTCAGGAATCAAAATACAGGCTATTAAGACAAATGTTCCATTAAAGCAAGTATGCATGTAGATTTTGGCAAGTAATAGAGAATGGGCAAAGTACAGAATGAACAATGTCTATACTTGTTTTTCAAATTAGCCTGTTAAAGATTTTCAAAACGTTTTTGTTGGTTTAGTAGGAAAATATAGAGTGCCTGTTGTGGTAAAAACATTATCTTGTAATTCCCTGGTGTAGTATCCTAACCTAGCACATCTGAGTAGTAACAGTATTTATCCTCTACACATTTCAGTAGCACCAAATAGTGTTGCTATGACTAACACATACATCAAGAAGTCCCTTACATTTTTTTCTAATATGTGTTTTTTACTGTATCTTACTAGTTCTTGAAAGACAAATATAAAAGCGAAAAGCAGTCCATGCAAAAATAACCAAATGAGTAAAAAACCAATACTGCACACCAAGATGTATAGCCCACATCTGCACTGCTTCACACTGTGCAAAACCACTTTGTAGCATCTTGGTGCCTTATAAATATGCATTTGAGAGCTCAGTAGCAAAGTATATTCCCACTTTGGATGGAAAATTGCGGTTCTGTAGGATGTTGGTTCATTGTGAGTTTGTCCAGTTGGCAAGTTAATTAATGTCAATCAATGAGAAGAGTTATAAATATCCTCATACACCATACACTTCCTTTTGTTTCTTCAGCCCTCCTACGCATGATGGTTTTGACCTGGGCATGATCATTAGGTTAGCTTGAACTGTGTCTTGCTTAAGTTGATCATTTAAACAGTTAACCCTTGCTTAACATGGCAGCTCATTACTAAACGGCTTCTCAAAGCACAATCCTCTGTGGCTCAGCAGGGGCTTGCAGACAGGTGGTGACTGCTTTTGTGCTGGAAAATGCTTGAAAAATCACACAGCAAAATGCTTAAGCTAAGATTCTGCCTCAGTCACCTCACATTTCTTACAGGATTCTTCAACCATGTTTCCCAGACTGCAGTCTTATGAACTTTGTCAGGAAATGGCTCTACTGGGTTTGCAAAAACATAAAAAAATGTGATTGCACCGAATCAGAGTTTTCTTCTCAGATGAGATGGCAGCAGCTCAGTGCCTGTATGGCTGGACAAGGAGAAGTGCTGTAATTGTGTCTGTGCAGCAGCAAACATCTCTTATTTGCATTCAACAGTTTGCAGGTCCCTGGTCCATACAAACATCTGCAGACGGTGTGTACAGCAGCCCTCATTCTGTGCCCCCGAGGGACCAGGTACCAGCTGACTGCTCTAGGACTGCACCCCTGAGCTCAGCCAAGCCTGGGCTCAAATTCAGCTTGGCTGAAAGTGGCCATATAAGTCTTCCTATGACCTATCTGAGAGCTCAGACCAACAGCAGTTTTTGGTGAGCTTTCCTAGCTGGGCTCTTTCAGCTGAGACTTTCCTCCCGAAAAGCTGCTTTCTTCCTGGGGTCTCTCTCGTGTTGTAATGGACAATGCTGAATGCTGCTCATGTCCGTGTAAAGCAGCTAAAGACACCTCGGGAACGGACATAAGCATGTGGGGCGAAATATTCATGCATGGCCAGACCATTTCCTATCAGCCAGCCCCAGGTGCCTGCATGCTCTCTGTTCACTGCTGCAAATCCTTTGCGAGCAAACCCTCTGTCTCCACGCCGAGTTTAGGAGCTCAGCTGCTTACCACAAAGTACGGCCTCCCACTCTCTAGGACAAGTTCAGCAAAGAAGCCTTTCAGTGCCTCAATTTAATTATGCACGTTATTTCTTGGCTCCCACATCTTTCCATTGATTGTATGTCAGAACCTAATTTAACAGCAGTGGAGTGACAGGGAACCGAGGGCACCCAGGGGCTTCAGAAACTTACGTTTATTTCCTAAAATATCCTGAATCATGCTGCTCTTTTTTTTTCTGTCTAAGGAATGGGAGAATATGCATTGAAACCAGAGCTAAACATTTTGACACATGAAGTCAAAGAGAGTTTTGCCATCAGCTTAGGTGGAACATGACTAAACTGTAGCTGACCGGCCGCTAACAAGGTAAAAACATGTCCACGTGTTCATACATTTTCATGACGTCCAGATGTGTGCTATTATAAGCCCAGGAAAGGGCAGGCTTGCTAATCTGAATTACAGTGTGTCTTTCACAGAAGTTCACAGAAGTGCTACTCTTGCTGCTACTCTTTAATATGGGGCAGATCCTGTCACCTGCCGGGAGGATATCTATTCCCTATATTCCACTGCTTAGAAATATTTATGTAGCATAATAAGTAGGGAGGAGCTTTATCAGTAGAAAAACATAATAGAAACATGCCAGTCTAAGGATGCACATTCTGGGGAAAAGTGTAGCTTTTGTATGAAGAGCACTTCACAGAGCAGCTGACGTCAAATTATTAGAAATCTGAATAAAGGAAGTTTCTCTCACTAAACTAGAGGCTACTCTGGTCCTGCAAACCAGCCAGCATCTCATGGGGCATCTGACGCATAACCCTCACACTGGAAAAAAATCAGATTCTTTCATGTCCTGAAATTTTCTTTCATTTGTATATAGACTGTTGTTATCACTTTTTTGATGCCTTACAGGAAGATGAGTCATTAGGAGAAACTTGAAGGTGGAGAAGGCTTGACACTCTGGGATGCGAGGACAGGAATAATAAAAATAATGAATAGGGGTGAGTAAATGGGAGGAGAAGGCAGAAGAGATGACTAGAGTATTGATATAGCCTGCGACTGGCAGCCTCAGGAAAACTAATTAGGGCTGAGGCAGCTGATGAATTCTGTATGAGAAAATGGATTTTGAATATTAATATGCTCTGCCCCATTATTGTCTGATTTAAATCCATTAAATTCAAAGGGGCTTAAAGTTTGGGAAAACACATTTTCTGATTCTTGTGACATGATGAATAATGCAAGGTTTAGGAGACAGTACTTTGTGCAAGGGTCCAAAGCCATGTGTATACTAGGGGTTAGCACATGGCCAGTGTACAACTGAAGTCCCGCTTAAATCTTTTCTTTTTTGAGGGTTTCCATGAAACTTAAACAGTGAACTGGGCTCTCTTTCTGCATCAGCTTGGCTAAGTCACTCAATATTTGCTGTCAGACAAGGAAAAAGTGTTACACAGTGTATTTTTCATTTGTTTCGCTGTTGTGCTGTTGAAGAATAATGATTTGCCATTGCTTGGCTCTGTGATTCATTTGATTGTTTTCCCTCATTTCAAGATGAATCGTAGTTTTTAATCTGTTTGCTGTCATTTTTCATTTTATTGAAGCACACATATTGCTCTTATTGCCATGCAAATAGGTGCTATATAAATAAAATGTATTACTACGATCATCAAAGTAAAAGAACTCAGAGTCATCTGCTACACAGTGTGCTCTTTGCCAGACTTGGTGCTGGCGCTCACAGCCCATCTCCACACTTCTGCTGGCAGTGCTCTGGGGAAGCGGCATTTCTGAGCCACCCCGACCGAGAAGCACCAGGGCAAAAGAGTAAATGGAAGTAACAGGGCGGATTGATCACCAATACTTCCACAGAATTACAATTTACTTTCCTCCGGCAGAAATCAGCGATAAGAATACAACCGTGAGTTCGGAGCTCATCATACCTCAGAGGAACGGCAGATTAGCACTGGGGTGGGAAGGCTTCCAAGAGCACCTGTAGCCACACTCTGACAACCGTATTCCTGTGTCTCTCTCCTGCACTTACCTGCTGGATGCTCTCCTGCCTCAGCTGCGTCTGTACAGCCCCAGGCTGGGGTGGACAGTTGTCACAAACATCCCCGGGGCCGGAGTGGGCAATTGTCTCAAACATCTGTTTTGGGAGAAACTGATAAAGATGCTCGAATTAATCAAACTCCTAAACTGGGCATTGTGCTTTTGCAACTTCCTCATCTTGATAAGGGACTGTGGAAGACCGAGCGAAACACTGGGGAGGCAGGGTGTCAGCTTGCGAAACCCACCTATGTCACATAGGCAAGGAAGCTGAGCACTTGCCTTTGGGGGAGGAATGTGAAACCACCAAGACACCCCCACACACACCACCACATCCCCACTGACTCATTTTCGAGAACTTTCGGGAAGCTATGAGGCGGGTATCTGAAGGGTATAAGACGAGAGGGGGCCAGCCCCTTGCGTCATGTGCCCACCACCAGAACATCCTCACCACCAGACGCGTGCCCACCTCCAGAAGACCTTGACCACCAGACGCACACCCACCACTGGAGGACCCTGACCACCAGCAGACACCGCCGCTGGATCCAAGGGTGGTGATACCTTTTCTCTTATTTCTTCTCTTGCTCTGTCTCTGGCTTTTTTGGCACATAACGGTAATGTTGTTATAAGTTTGTCAACCTTCTATATTCTGTGGCTTTGTGAAATCAGACATTGTGTTGTTGAAATCTTTTGCCAAGTCAATATCCGTTTCCAACCTCACGGCACTAAAAGTAATGTTGTGAAGTTCCAAAGTGATCATTTTATGTAATTCCACTGCCATTCAAAGTAAATCTTTGCTTTTAGTCAAGCCTCTTGGTCACTGTTATGACTCTCAGTACCACACAGAGAATTAAAAAGATCACCTTCCCTATTCCCGCTGAGCGGGACGGGACAGCCTCCCAGAGGAGTAAAAGCAGCGAGGTCAGAGGCACAAAAGTGTCTCCCCATCTGTCTTTGCCCAGCTTTCCTTCGGTCAGGCGGTGCGTGGAGAAGCACACGTAGTGATATGGGGAGCACTTCTGGGGTGGGTACAGCCTGAAAGGGCTATAGGTCCTCCTACTCTTACTGACTGACAGTATTGCCATAGTGTGGTGAGGGTATTTGTTTTGGATGTTTGAATTGTAAACTGAACTCGTGGAGATATAGATGTGACAACAAGCCATCTCTTGCTTTGCTGAGAAGGATGAGGACCCCTGACAGGTTCATTCCAGAATGACATCTGCTTGAAGAGAAGAAACCTCAGGGAATATATTTTGGAGCTCTGCCTGCGTGGGTGTGTTGCGGGGAGAAGGAAAAGATCTTGCTTACATTCTATTAATTAAGTTGTTCTGCTGTGAAACAGAACATATATTGTGCTAAATTAGGACAAAAAAATGTGTTTCCTGGATGCCTGAGTAAAATGGGCTGATCTGTGTCAGTTCCAAACACATGGTGATTCATTATAATCTCTGGACTCCTGAGAGGGGCTAGTTAGCCTGCACTGGTCACATCTCACTGCTGCCACTTTCTGTGCTGGCATGTAATGTACCTAGGGGCTCTAGATTTCCTAATTACTTGTGTTCTCACTGCAAGCCAAGACTAGCCATATTTTATAATCTTCCTGAGGGAATAAATATATTCACCCTGTTGAAGCCGAATGCTCTCTAGTTTCTTGAAGTTCTTCTTATCATTTATCCCAGCAACTAGCTGGGGTGTAGTGTGATCTGCTTCCACTGGAGTTCTTCTGAGCATCCTGAGGACATGTAGATGCAGGGTCTACACCAGGGAGGTTGCACATGCATGACAGGGTATCTATCTCAGAGTGGGAAGAAAAGCCTGGCTGGGTGTGAGGCACAGGGAGAAGGAAATCGCCAGACTGCAGTAGCTCTTCATGACAGGGAAATGCTATTTTAAGGTTTAGGACAGGATATATGGAGGTTTTTAAAGCCTAGTATAAATTGTGCTGGGCAGAGGACTGTGAAAGAAAGGACAATTGCTTAAGCAGACTTCATGGGATATAGTGGCAGGGGAATGGTTGACTCTGGAAGAGGAATTAGGAGCAGCAGGAGCAAGAGATGGTTGAGGCATCTATACAGACACACACCATACCACAGTCTCTCCTTTCCTTGTAGGACGCCATCAGCTGCTGGTGGTACTATCAGGCAGGGAGAAAACTCTCTAGAGTCCTGGCTGTGGTATCACACATCGTGTCAGTAATAACGGCAACCAGCAACCTGCAATGTATCTGCAGAGGGAATGCAATGTGGAGGACTCCTGACTTGTGTGTATTGGAGGCTGACAAGGAGTGTATGGTGCAGATAGATCAGGTGACAAATGCCCTCATACACATTTGTGGTAGTGCAAAGGGGCATGGGGAGCTGCAGAGCTTGAGTCGCTGTGTGGACGTCTTTGATGTGGGCTTCAAGCAAGCTCTGCACAAGAGGCACTGCAATGTGGACACAACTGTGTGAAGCCAATTGGCACAGTGAATTAGAGCCCGAATGCTCACTGCTCCAAGCAGCGTGGCTGAGTCACTTGCTGCTGAATGGCTCTAAACACTAGGGCTGGAAGATACTGATGGTGGGGGTTGAGTAAGAAAGAGCTCAGCTTCTTCGGGTCTTCCTAACCATATCAGTACTGCTGCAGTTCTCTCCTAACACCACTGCAGCTCAAGGATGGCAAATTACCATCACTGAGATGCACTTCTGAAATAAACCTCTGCTCTTCTGGTGCGTTTCTGTTCTAGCGTGTGCTGAATGCTTGAAGACACATTGTATGATAAGCTACAGCAGAAAATAATAGGGTATTTGTAGTAGTGACACATTTTTTTACCTGGCTGGTAAGCCATCCAAAAAAACCTCTGTATTTGTGCAGGAGGGTCGGAAGTGAAAGCTGCCAACTGACTTCCTTGACAGCCCTGTTCTTAGTCAATGTGTCCCGCTGTCCCCCAATGTCAGCCCTGTCGCAGTTTTTACAAGTGATCCTCTTTTTATTCCAGTTTTTCATGGCCACCCTCAGCGATTGTTGTAATTCCATCTAAGAGCTATCAGCTCCACGGCACCTTCCACCTTCCCTGTCCCCATGCTCTGCCTTGCAGCAGTCAGAGGGCAGTGTTTTTTTGCTGGCAATCTCTGCTCAGCAAGGAAGGGGTATCCCCAGGGCTGTCATTTTAAGCACAGGAGCCCCAAGACGCCTATCTTGCTGGCGTGATGCCTGATTTATGCCAGGACCATTCCACAAATCTACTGAGTTTCATTTATCTGTTGAAAGAAAACAGCAAAAAATATTGTAGCTTCCCTCATCCTAACAAGAAACTTTTCCCTCAGAAGTAAAATACTAGGTCTTTTCCATGAGCAATCTCACTGCTCGTTTTGGTGGGACATATAAATACAACCAGACAACATTTCATGCAAGGTAAAAACTATCAGACAACAAAAAAATGACTCTTGATGTATTGCTGATCTGGACAAACTGCTGCTGACTCATTGCCAGCTCATGCAGAATGCAGTCATAGAAATTTACAATTTTAGGTGTTTCCTGGTTAAGTACAAAATCTGGAGGGGTTTTACACATCCACTCAGGTGTGGGGTACAATGTCAAAGGACAGATCAGTGCAGCTCCCAGCTGCTGAGCACATGCAAGGCATTTATGCTGGCCTGAAGTAACACTTCGTGGCTCAGTAGAACCATCTTACATGCCTCAGGAATTGTCTGGGGACTCACTTTCTGAGGTTCGACTGGTTTTTTTTATAAAACCTGGTATTTTTCATTTCAGTTATCAAGGAATTGAAACAAACATCAGCAAGAAATATTGAGGCAGTCTCAGAAACAGCCCACGAGAAGGAAAGCTGAACAAGGAAGATTTGTGACAAAAGGGGAGAAGTTATCTGATACAGACAACCCAAATACCCCTGCAAACAGCTCTGCTGCTTCAGAGCTCAGTCTCCAGAGCCACGCAGCTTGAGCTTGATGGATCTGTGCAGACTGTGAGGGCAAAGCTTGGGCTTGCCTCTACACTTGGATATTCCTTCCAGGAAACCAGGATGCTTCCTCCAAGCATGAGACAAAATTGTGGACAGCTGTAGACTAGCAGGGAATGAGGAGGAGGAGAAGTGCAGCCACAGCCCCAAGCGAACAGAATGGTGTGGGTGCACCTTCTGACTACTTCAGCCACTGTGAAACACGGGATTTGCTGAAAAGATAAGGAGGTTTAGACAAGAGAAACAGCTAGTTAGCTCTGGACTGAGCAATGGGGAAGGACTGCCTTCCTCTGTCTCTTCACAGATAATCCTGCCTCGATGAAAGTCGTTATTCGACAGTGTGAAGTCCCTTCCAAAATTTCCATTCATAACGAGTTATCATCAGAATGGCTGAAGATCCAGACTTACCAACAAATGTGGAAGGAAAAGGGGATAATTTTGCCTGAAGTTGTTAAACTTTTGCGTATCACTGAATCTTAAAGACAACTTCAAAACCACCATATTTTGACTTCCATGACAATTTGCTCAAGAACAAGGATACCCAATATGAAATAGATGCTCTAAAAAAATCCCTTTGCAGAACTTCAGCTACTTCAGCTGAGCAATTCAGACTATCTATATCTCGGTAACATCTGGTATATGTGTTTTTTGCTCAGCTTTGGTTTGTAAATATGTTTGCTCTCAGCGCCATGTGTTAATATAATTTTCCCTCTATGGGTGGATTATTTTCCACTGTGTGGCACAGTTAAGAATTTCCTATTTGTAACAGCATATCTTAACAGTTTTGTCAAAATATATACAATCATTAAAAGCTAATAGGTAACTGGTATTAAATTGCACTGAATGTTAGTGTGTTCTGGATTTAAGTAATCCTGAGTAGAGGCTATTGATTTTACTGGGCTATGAATGTTCAGCACTTCTGAGACCCAGGTCTATAAAGTGTTGTTGTTTTTATAACTGTCCAAACTAATAGCCTTAATGACTGAGACTTGTCCTTCCCTCTCTCAGAAATAGCCATCATGTTCTTATCGAGACTCTTGCATTCCCTGCAGATTTGTTTGCCAAAAGACCAGGGCAAATGACTACAATCTCTAGCATACCAACATTTAAAAATAGCATGACAACACTAGCCTGTACATACTCTGTCTTCATCACATCAGAGACTGAAACTTCTTGGCAATTGGAGAAAAAGCCATTAATACTCATAGCCTTTTATTAGCCGATCCAGTTTTGTTTTAATTTTCCTTTGGCAACAGCACTAGCTCCTTCAGACTGCACAAGCAGCTACACCTGAGCAGAATCCAAAAAGGACACCTTCCTTCTACCGCAGAAATGTTAACTCTTGCACGGTAGCTGTGAAAGAGCTCCCAGTACTTCAGTGCCAGGGGAGTTCACCTGACAGTCACACAGCTAAAACTGACTGTAACTTGCAATAAAATCATTATTTTAACCAACGTAACTGTAAGTGTGAAGATTCACCTAACCTGCACCACACGCCGTTGCTGAAAATCTTCTAGTGCTCTTCAGAGGCAGACACTCCTGGTTTATTCTGCTCATGAGAGAAGGCACAATGCAATCCCCAAATGCAAATTTTATTGGTGGTATGAAATCAGGTTTTTGTAGTGAAACAAATAATATCATGAGGTAATTGTTTTGTTGTCATTAAGCCCATTTCTAGGTGATTGATTTTTACAGTGTGAAGTGTCTCCCCCAAAACATGATTTTCATGCTGCTTGTAAAAGCTGTGAGTTTGCAAAATCATTTGGGCCCTCCCTCTTGGAGTCAGTTCACCTAACTGTTGGGTGGTGGTGACTCCCCTGACATTTCCCTTCTGAAGGTGATGGCAAAGCTACCTTTAACCAGTCATTCCCCCCCCCACCACCACCACCTATTTTTGTATTCTGTTCTCATCCCAATTCTAGTGAGAATCGTGCTTTGCAAACTAAATAGTGGAAAAAATGCAGTGCTATCTGCATTTGGTTCTATTTTGTTCATAGTCCAACCACGCATCTTAAAAACTTTGAGCTTTTCTGTTTCATTTGAAGTCAGCACATTAAGGTTTATTTATACTTACAAAAATATATATGTTGAAGTTGTTGTCTTTGAGAGCATCCGATTCTTATTCTTTGACAGAGCTGTCACTAGAGGGTCCATTCTGAGCTCATTCATTGAAAGCCATGGCAGCAACAGCAGCCAGCCTTAGCTCAGTTCTGCCTCCAGAGATTTGCAGAGAAGTTATTTGGAGTTTATCACACAGTTTTGCAAAACACTACAGCCTTGGCAAGCTGTCATAAAGAGCCTTTCATTCCAACTGGGCTCATTTACAAGTAGTATTTTATTACTCTCTGCTCTGTTTTACCCTGCACCTTGCAAAATCTTCCTTCACCTCTTTTACTCTGTTAATAGATTAAAAATTTCTGAATTACTACTCTGAAAAATGCTTGGTATTTTTAATGCATTTGTAATTCAAGATCTGTCCAGCTCCACTCACACTGGAGCTCTTTGAGCTGAATCCCCCCTGGCCAGGGCCCGCAGCTGAAAGCCTTATCCCCTTCCCAAAGCCACTCTGCAGGCCCACAGCTTGTTCCGACTTGTGACTGTGTCCTTTGCTGACAATCAGCCACTCCCATCTGCTCTTTTTGTAGGAGAATTTTCAACCTGAGCCCCAAAAGCCACTGCTGTTTGAGAAGCAATGCGCTTTTCATCCCATATGGAGGATGTCAGAGCAAATAAAAAAGTCCACGAGGCCAATTTCACCCCTGTACCTTGCCCTGTGCATGTTGGCTCTGCCACAAATCTCCCAGAGGAACTCGTCTGGGAGCCAGTGCAGCAGCTCCATGCCACCCTTTCCTCCACATAGTGTGACAAGGGATTTGAGGGTGTTCTTGGCAAGAAGTTCATATTTGGGGTTGTATCTGACTTCCCGTCTCAAGTACACTAATCTTTGTCAATAGCAACCTGGGTGTGCCCTCCCCACCAACTCCTGGCACTCCAAGCAGCAGTGCTGCCAAATCTCACATTTTTATCTCGGGGCCTATAAACATTTGATGCTTTTCCCAAAGTCTCAGCTCCCTGAATCAAGTGATTATGTGCACACATCAGCTTGTAAAGGTGAAGAGCCAAGTTTTTGCCACAGCTCTGCCCTTTCCAGCAGAGATAAAATGCCATGGGAAGAGAAGCAAAATGCTCTGTTTGACAGTTAAAATGCAGTGGATGATACGGTCTTGCAAGCCAGGTGCATGCCACAAGCTGAGGCTTGGAGCCACATCCATCAGGAGCAAGGATATAAATGAAGGAGCTGGGTTTGTGCAGCTGCCCAGCCCCCCAGGGATGCTCCGATTTTAGTTCTGTGTTTGATGCAAACCGATCCCATAGTGCTGCGTTTTCTGACTGGGAGAGAAAAGCAGCTGCCACCTTAAAGTTGCTATTCTGCACATGGGTGCCTGCTAGCTAAACTTACCTCCCTTCCAGCGCTTACAGTTCACTCCTGCTCTGTTTTTCTGTGTCTCTTAATCCTCAGAGGCGGTGTGTCCTCACATACTTTTCTAGTCGAGAAGAAAATGTCTTCTCCCTATCCATCAGTTTCAGCAGTCATGTGAATTCCGTATGACAAGTGAAAATCATTGGCCTGCATGGGATTCTTGTACCTATTTAGTGGCAGTAATTCAGGTGATTTTTCTCTTCCACTTCTTGTTCATCCACATTAGCGGGTGACAGCCTGTAACAAATGCATTCACACTTGGCAGATAGTATTTATCTGCATGAATTCCATCTCCTTCATGAGGTAATTAATACCAAACATTTCTGTCATTCTTAAGTCATAATTCTGAGAACCATTTTTATAACCCATGTAAACAATGATGATTTACAGCCTTGCAGATATGTGACTGAAACCAGTTCCTCTTTTTTATATGGAGGGCTCTGTTTGTAGTAAAGTGAAGTTTTCTCAAAATCTGGTGTATAAAGCAGAGCCAACTCACATTCATTTATTTTTCCTCAAAGACTTTCTTGTACTTAAAAAAGTAACTGCTTTTAAAACCTTGTATTTGAGTCTCTGACGTCTGTTGATATAGCAGCAATTTCATGGTTGCCAGCAGTAAGCTTTCTGGGTGACCACACCGAGAGTTTCACCTCTCTTTTGGTCAGAGGAACTCACTTTCCTTCTCCAGCCCAGCCTGGTCCTTCGAAGTTTTGTATTCTCTTAGCAAGATAAGCTTTGTTTCCACATAGCTTGGAGAACCTAGCAGGTAGTTCTGCTCTTCCAAATTGCATTTCTGACACAAGAAAAAAAAAGTCAAGAATATTCTATCTGATATAGACAATGTTGCATACCCTCTGAAACCTAACATCTCGTCCAAGAACACTGCTATTGAGGACTGCCAGAAGGTGGGCCGTAATTGCAGTTAGTGCTACCATTAACCAGAAGATTTGTGATTCCTCTCCTTCCTTCCCTTGTTAGCAATTTCTGTCTAATGAGAAGCGTAACTGATGGTATTGCTTGCCCTTATGAGAGGAAGGACAGCCTTCTACACGTTGCTGCCTGGAGCTCCATCCATCAGGATGTGTGCTTCTGGATCGCTTGTGCCCTCACCAGACTCCGGGGCTGGGAGCGAAGCAGGGTGGTGGTACACCCCCTCTTCTTGTACCCCCGCTGCCATGACCCCCGTATGTGCGGCTCTCTTCTGCGGGGATGTACAAATGCTTTGTGGAGGGGTGACGGGGCCAGGCACCCCAGACCTGCCCTGGGGACCCCGGGCTGGTGTCACAGGCGAAGGCCGGCGGGGGTCTCAGCTGAGGGCTGCGTGTGCAGGCGGGCAGGCGCGAGACCCTCTGCCTGTTGCACGTGGAGTACTGAAGGGCTCATCATATGGCAACTTTTGATCATCCACTTTGGACGAGAGCCAGAAGCAATGACGTAGAGATGAAAGCTTCTGTGTCCCAAAAGCAATCCTCTAAGCCATCCAAGTCCCTCTAAAGCTCTGATTGTTAGCTAGAGTTTTAGGTTGGTTATGTAGCAAGGATAAGAGTGAAAACACTCCTGTAGAGAACACCAGAGCTGCTTTTATTTTGGATGCTCAGTCTATTTCCTTTCCAAGTATTTGTTGGTTTATTTGTTCATTTTTGTGCTACCACTGCCCTTTCAGAGATTCACGCCCACTCTATAGTAAGGTGGGTGTGGCTGGCTTAACTTTTAAATATGTGCTACCTTGCATACCTCTTTTGTTAGTTCAGACAAATGAGTCTTATTACTATAGACTGTTCTATTTAAATTATGTATTTGTGCTGCTTGAGTTTATGGAGTTACATTAGCTTTAATTCTCACACTAAAATAAGCAGTGAAATAAAGCTGAAAAACATCCAGTGCTGCCAGGGTCACATTTTTCAGCTGAACTGCTAAGGGGATATTAAGCATGCTTTGGCTTTTTCTATAAATTGTGATTTCTCCTTCTCCCAAAGTCAACGCATTTGTTTCTTCCACTTCTTTGTAAAACTCAGTGTGTTTTACAGTCTTTGGTACAGGCGGCCTAAGTCTGCAAAGTACTTACGCATGTACAAAAAAATCCTCAGAGCAACTCCCAAAAGCAGCTGATTAAATCAGACTGATTTAAGAGGCAGAGAATATTCCGATCTGTCTGATTTTAATCAGACTCTTTCAGGAGATGGCCCCGATGCTCTGTGTTATTTTCAAATGCTTGATCCACATGCTACATGAGTTTTCTATTACAGCAGGGTCAGTAAAGTGCTATCTCTGCTGAGATCAATGGGAGTTTTGCTGCCGGCTTCAGTGAAGCCACGATTCACCAGTGATATAGCTGGGGTTTGTCTACTTTTTTTGAGTGCTGTAGCATTCACCTTTTCTCGTACATGCCGAACATGGACATTTATACGCGTTTGCTAACTGTGGACATCATTGGCTTGCAGCAGATAACCCCAACACAAACACTGTATTTAACCATTTAACCATTACAAACACTAAATTTAAAATTATTCCACTAGTGGGGGCTTAACACACAAACATCTGATTCTTGAGCAGATGAGTCTTTATGAAGAGTTTTGATGATCTGTACGAAGGACATCAAAATCACTGTGCAGGATTTGAGTGAAACAGAACAGCTCACACGTTTGGACTTTTCTGCAATGATTTAAGTTTGCAGAGCAAAAGGTACCCAGGAGCTCTCTATCAAAATTTCAGATGCACTTTTCTCCTAATCACAGAAAGATTTAAATAAAATCACACTCCTTAGCACTCTCGCCACCAGATTACAGTGTTTATAAGATGCCTCTTTCAATGCACACCTAGAAACATGCCGATTCACTGCTTGCTGGAGAAAGGAACTATGCAGCTTGCTGCTAAACATCCTCCTCCTCTCTGAGCTGCTTCTCAGTTGAATCAGGCTGGTGTTGCATGCAGTGTAGCTGGTAGAACTGGTCTAATTTCTTGGTGGGTTAATTCAGGGAGTTTAAAGAAATAGTTCTATACAGGAAAGTGTCCAAAGATATAAATAATTTAATTTAGAGTTTATACGTACAAGAATCATAAATAGAATTAAATTCATTAATAGAGTCATTTGGCCTCATTCACAGCAATGTGCAAGTCCATTAAAAGCTCCAAGTCAAATTCTAAATAGAAAGTTGAGGGTGGCTCTTCCTTTAATTTAAAAGCTTTTCTTTTTTTTAACTAAGAGACTAACTGGGTTGTGGGCGGTGTGCTTCTACAGCTGAATAATTTCTGAACATCAGAGCCATCAGCACTTCAAAAAAGGTGATCAGCACCGCAAAGAACACAGACCTAACTCCAGCAAGCAAGCAAATTTTGATCATTTAATGTTAATGAAAAGCAAATTTCCAGTAAACATTAAGCATGCTAATGAAATTCATGCTGGTGGCAGTGGATTTATGCTCCGTTTATTATTTTTTATTCAAGCAATTGCAATTATCTAAAGAGAAATGGAGATTTGTGCACAAGTTATTAGTCTGTGTTGTGAAAAAAAAGCCTGAAGATCTCTATAAATCTCTTTGAAATTTCCTTTCACTTTAGATTCCTATACAGGAAAGTATTTTAATGAGGAAATGAAAGTGTAAGTATGTCATATATGAAGTTTTAATTGAGTTTGTTGTTGACATTCTAGTAGCAGCAGAGCAACAAGCCAGTTGCGGAATGGCAGCTTACATGGAAATGAATATACGATCATATAGAATATTTTGTCCTAGCTTCCATTAATAAGAAAGTGTGCGTGTGTGTGTGTGTGTGTGTGAGTGCATGTGTGTATTTTCAGCTTGAGACTGAGACTCTGGAATCTGCATCCACAGCTGAGCAAGTCTGGAGCCGTTGTAGTCCTGATTCAGCTGTATCTCCCACTTATGGTTGGAGAGTCACAGTACACAGAGGGATCGTTGAATTCAAGCTGCATCTATGGAGATGGTAGGAAGCTGGTGGGGCAATCGCAGCTGCCTGTGCTGCAGTGGTCAAAAAGCAGTTTCTCCAGATAGACACCCACATGACCAAACTTGCACTCATCTGTACCATACCCCAAGGTCAGAGGCTGCTTTTGATAATGTTTGCTTTAACTGTTTGTTCAGGATTTTTTACATTTGCCAAATTAAATGAGTACATTAGCTAGCGCCCTGATCCTCTGCTAGTAGGATCTGGTGTCAGTGGAGTTAGGTACACAGCTAAAAGTGCAGCTCAAAAGGGCACATTCAGCCATGATCTTCTCATCACCCAGGAGAAATAAATCTGAAAAACACAGCGTGTTATCTCTGAACATCACCAGTGATACTTCTCATGTACACACAGCCATGATCAAAATAAATTACTGGAAATATCAACCCATTTACAAATATAAATGCTACCAACCAGTTGACTCACAGCTCAGTCAAAGATGAATCCCAGTTTTCTCACGATTCCAAGTCTCAAGTAAAATATCAGCTGCTTCTGGCTTGAGAGTAAATATGTGCTTTTGTTATCAGGCACCTGACATTTGCGGGATGAGTCCTGTGTGAATTTTAAAACAGAATGAAAGTGAAAATCCTTCTCATTTCATGAAAGGTAAAATGAGTAATTCCTGGGAAGATTACAATTTTCTGCTCCTGAAAAGAGGCGCTTGGGTATTGTCAGGGCAACTTAATTGTCCGTTTCCAGCAGATAACAAGAAACGAACACTACAAAGCTCTGTTTGTGTCATCAATGCGGATCACAAATCTTTTCTCTAGAATTGGGAGTTGCTGAGATTACTCAGAAACAGACTGGAGTATAGGAGGAAATAAGATCTCTTTGAAATATCACGTCAATAACTTCAAGGCCTACGCAACAAGATACCTGAGAAGGAATGAAAAATACCAATTTCCAAATTAATTTTATTTTTGAATCAGAACTATGATTACCTCAATCCTTTTGTATTCCTGTCCTGTGAGATAGAAAATGTTTCTGGGTAAACAGGTAGGATGAGAACCAGGTAGCGTTTAAATCCTGTTTCAAAGACCCCATGAACTTTCCCTCATGACTACCATGGGTTTGAAACTATTGCCCATTCTTGGTGCAACAGAAGGAACAAGTGACTGAAATTGCATTTCTGTGGAATGGGGAGATAAAGACTTATAGAGGAAAACCACTAGCAGTTCCCTGCTGATGTGACTCCACTGAAGTTAAGCCAGGAGAGACTGTGGCCGTTTTTCCTTTGAAAAATAATACATTCCTGTAGAAAAATTCCTAGCACACACAAGACAATGTGTTCTTAACAGATTAGGGCACTCCATTTTACATGAGTAAAACTAGTGTTAGAAATTTTTGGTACTATGGAAGTTCACTTGTGATTTCAGTTCCATATCCAAACAGAAGAATAATAGCTACAGTTAAACAGAATCGTATTATCTTTTGCTGCTGTTTACAAGTAAAATTAACGAAGTAGTAATGCACGACCTGTGTGCTGCAAAAACTTAAGCCCTGGTGACCTGAGGTTAATATTCATGTATTTAGCTTGTTGTCAGTTCTGAGGATTTAAGAAAAGCCTGAGATTTAACAGGGTAGTTAGAGTAATCATAGGAGGCTGCTGTTAGAAACGCTAGGTTGAGCTTGAACTGTCAATCACTTCTAAAAACAATGTACATATATAAGCAAGATTGTCAGGTGACCATGAAATGTCTTTTGTCATCAGCTAGTGAGAGCTTGAAGAGCTACAGTCTCTTAAAGTGGGAAAACTCTTGGACACTGGGTCAGAGGAAGGACTCGGAAAACCCTGCAGCTTCCCTGGCGTGGACTGAAGAGAAACATCTATATGCCTGGCTGCCTCTGTGGCAAATGTTGTCTGGGGTTTTTTTTCAGCTGGAATAGTGCTTTGGAAGTGCCTGTGTTAACAGAAGAGAGACTCGTAGTAGGAAATCCAAGCTGCTGCTTTCTTAGGAGAAACTTTAATGCAGCCAGGCAGCTTCATGGGGAAGGAGGGATACCACTGCTCGTACCGTTTCCAATATAAAGCTTCATACAGAGAAAGTTTCTGTTCCAGTTGGCTCACATGTCAATATGTTAGTAATGGCGATAAAACCAAAGAAATATTAAAAAAAATAGATGGAGGAAAAAAACCACTTGGATTTCTTATGCTGAAGTACTCTGCTACAAGCCTCAGCATCAAACTGTTCCTTCTGACTTTGAGTGGGAGGGATGAAAGCCAGACGTAATCTGGGGCAACGGCAGGGACCATAAATGCTCCATAGCACAGTCCCTCCATCAACCAGGTACAAAACAAGATGCCCCGAGGTGTTTCAGTGGGCCTGGGGTAATCAGTGAAGCAGGAGGGACAGATCAGAAGACCAACTCCTGTCTATAGCACTGTCCTCAGCCGACCCCAGGGATTTCCGACTGGAAATCAGAGCTACGGCTAATGCTGCTTGGCACAGAATTAACTCTCCCAGGGCCTCCTCTTTGCTTCTGCAGAGATGAAATGAAAAAAAAAAAATATTTGAGTTGGATTGTGTGCTCCTCACAGGGTCGTGCTGCGAGGAAGACTAGAAAGATGGAGGAGAAGTGTGAAAGGGGAATCCCTGAAAAGATCCATCTTGCAGCCCCATAGGGTACAGTCTGAGGGAGAGTCTGTAGTTTCAACTGGTATAAATATCATACATCTCCCCTATCTCGCCCACAGGAATAACAATGGTCTGCAGCAAAAAGCAGCAGGAGTTCTGTATCGTCTTTCATGCTGGTGTATTTGGATAGGAACTAGAAAATAAACTTTGAGTTTCATCACCTCTGCAGACTTCAAATATATATGTAGCACTACTTTCTTTCTCTTGTAATTGCAAGCACAAGGAAGTGTTTTATCTGTTACAATCAATTTAGCACCACTCAAAAGTGTAACAATGTTTCCTCCTCACTCATTTTATCTTCTTACTTTTCAGGTGCAATTCGTTGTTTCGTAGATTTGCTTATTTAACATGCAAATATCTCTTCAGCGGAGAATGGTAACAGGAACTTTTACACCTAGAATAATGAGAAATTGCTCCAAACTCTGCACCAAGGTGTGAGAGACCTGGGATTTCCCAGGATTACCTATGCAGCATCACCTAACCCCATGTCCCTCGCAGGGAGACAGGACCCCCATCACAGGAGGTCACCCAACCGCACTGCCTTCCGGGCATGAGGGCCTCCTCCCAGCCAAGAGCAGCTGGTCCAATGGTGTCTGTCACCAAGGAGAGTGCAGACGGATGGGCATTTCTCGAGGTCGGATGGGCAATATAGCATTTCAGATGGGAAAAAGGAGCCCTTCCCAGAACCCAGGCGGGGTGTCAAGGAGCCGCAGGCAGCAGACACCTTAGCTGGGTGTTTTCTCCCCTTTGCAGATAGATGGGTGTTTTCTGCCCTGTGAACAAGTCAGCAGCTATTTACCAGGAACTTGGTACAGTGCTGGACCTTCAGTTAAGCAGAGCATGTCCACCCCAGGTCAGCACAGAGCTGCCTCAGCAGTTAAAAGGGGTTAACCTTCGCCCACAGAGCCCCACTCTGAACTTGTTAAAATTTGCAATCGGTAGCATAACAGCACAAATTCTTCCATTGACGCAGAATGAAGAACTTCCAAGGGATGTTCACCAAATCATGGGTTAGCCTTTGCCCTGGAAACACCCCTGCAGCTCCCTTCATAGACTGCATTTTTTTCCCTCCTGAAAAAGAGGTTTTTGCAAGCCATGCAAACGGGTGAATTCAGCTTGTGATTCCAGAGCAGTATGCAGCTCTTCTCTTGACACATACACAGACACCAGTTTTAGTGCACATCATCATATAGTGATTAATGGCAACATGGCATTTACTCCAGGGAACGCAGCCAACTTAAACATGAAAACCCACATTGACTCAGATGGACAGACAGGCATATAAACTTTATTTTGCAGCCAAGTAAGCAAAGAGTAAAAGTAAGAATACAAAAATCTGCTCTGATGTTTGCTTTATTTTGGGATAAAATGATTTAACAGAATTACCAGCCATGTTTTTTTCTGAGTAGGGTTACGCATACTAGCCTGCTACTGCCCCTGATCTAGGCGGTGCTCAGCACAGTACCGGATCCAAGAGAGAGAAAAGAGAGAGGGACTTTCCACCATCTCTTTATTCCCTCCTTTTTGTGTCCTCAGAGGATACCACAAAGATACTGGCCTCAGGAATGACTTCAGTTATGGTCAAACCTAAGGGGCTGTTGCAACAGCAAGGGGTCACTGGCCTGTAGCAGCATTGACATCATGCTGCCTCCTTCTCGCCTGGCTGCTCTGTGGAAAGAGCCGTCACCCAAGCCCCAGCCAGGATGGAAGGACTCCTTGGGAGACCAGTTAAGTTGCTTTATGGCCCTTTCTGTTACCCTGGAGTTGCAGAAGTGCTATATGTATTGTAAGACTAACATTCTGGTCTGATATTTGTATTCCATACATATTTCATGTTTCATAGCCATCGGAGACTCTATCAGATGACAAACTGGCTCTTCAGATACTAAAGGTTTAGTGCCACTGATACAAATAAATGAAAAGGACAAAGGTTTGTGGTATAAATATGAAACATGGAGTGCAATTGAATTAGGTTATTTTTACATCTCAGATTAAAATGGTCCTTTCCTCTTAATTTTTCTGATTTTAGCTTAAATATTGCAAAATCAGTGCTTCTCTGGGGTAGTTTTGTATTATCTGATATACCGTTTCCTGATTTTCTTGATGGTGTTCGTCAAAGGAATTTTCTTCTAACCTTTTCGTCTTCTCTCATACAGGAATTTTCTTCCGGAAGTTGTTTCAAGAAAAGCACATAAATCTCTTTTAAAAACTGGCCCTTTTTATAGAGAAGGATTGCTTTCTGTAAGAATCATTCCATGTGTCATGGCATTATAATTCAGTTTTGCTAGCCAGATATGAAAAGAAGTATTTGTGAATAGGGTTGAAAGGACAGGAGAATAGAAACCAGAAATCTTACGCTATTCAAACGTACTACTCTATGTGACATTTTTGTGATCATTTTCCCCTACTCTGATGGACTAGATGGGAGTTTCAAAGGTTATAAAATATATATAAAGTATATAAATATTTATATATTTAATATATGAATCTTAGTTAAAGTCCCTTTGATAGAACAAAAAATCCTCTATTTATTTAGTTTATTTGAGTTTACATGAACATATAAAAAGAAACAATACACACAACATACTAATTTCATGCTGGGAGGGAGGTGGAATCCTTAATTTTTGTCACCTGAAGTATTTTTTAATAGCTGTCCATTAATGGCTGAATTTTAAAATACAGACATCCAAGGGAGTCAAAGGCAAATATAAAACCACTTACATGATTCAGACATGCTCTTGCCATGATCCATGCAAGTATCTGTCTATCCTGGATAATTTTGCTGGTTCGATGTTTTAAATCAAGCCCATGTAGAGAAAGAAGACTAACCAGATTATCACACTGTGCTACATTTCTTTACACAAACACTGCCATATTTTTAGTAATGAAGCAAAGATAATAGGAAACAATAATGAACTCTTAAAATATAAACCCCACACTCTGTGAAAATGGCAACATTATCAGGAAGCTGAATTTCTCACTGATACATTATGGACTTCTCAGCTATTTGCATGCAGCAATGGTATTAGAGTGATAGTATTTTAAAAATAGACTCACATGGCATTTTTTTAGTGTAAACAACCATGGATGAGGCCCATCTGTCATATCTAGTCAGTATGACTAATTGTTAATGGTCTCTAATTGAAATTTAGATTTATTAAATAAACAGAGATTCCATTATAAATGCACTAATTCAATATGCGGAGGAGGGAGGGCAGGATATGAAACTGGACAGTAGCTTCTGAGCATCATTTATGCTTATACATATTCAGATTAATACGTTCCTGTCTACTACGGGGCCAGTCCCTCTGCAAGGCATATCAGAGCAGGCTGGCAGATGTCTAAATCATGGCAAACATCCTCCTTCTCATTTTTCCACACTTCAAAGAGGGTTGTGAATGAAAGATGGGCTCAGGCTTTTTGAAGTTTTATATTTTCTAGGAGCTCCTCAAAAAAAAAGGGTTCCTTGTTACCATTGTAAAATATGGTAAGCTCTAACAGGTGACCTGTGGTTTTATATACACCATACCAGTGGCCAAGACCAGTAGAGTGCTGAAGAATCTGTATGCAGGCACCAGACGTATCCGTTTCATAGACCTAAGATGAAATCCTAGACAGATTGATGGCACAACTCCCATTAACTTCAAAAGAGTCAGGATTTCGCTCCTCGGAAGTGAAATGCATTTCTGTGATGTGCTAAGCATTCTCAGCTGGCATCAGGTAAGCTCATTGAGGAAGGAGGCTGCAAAATTGAGTTCTTCATCCCTAGAAAGCAAAGCAACTTCTTCATGCTCTATGAGAATATATTTTCAGGATGACTATATGGCTAATTTTTCTTCAGTGGAATAAATAACCACTGAACATACACAGATGTCATCACCAGATGCAATTTCGCAGTTGGTGTCACCGTAGAAGCTAGAAGCGGAAAAATCACCAGTGAGCTCTGTGTTGCCTTATATTTGCTTTACATTGTCACTTATTTTAACAGGTCCGTGTTTTGTTATGGAGCTGGTTTAGCTTTCTGTTTGGAAAACAAGGCTGAGCACTAGATTTAATCCCAAGGATATAAAATCATGCCTTCTGTGAGAGCCCGTCATTCCTTAATGTCTGCAGCATCGTCATGTCGGGTGTGTGCAAGGGCAAGAAGTGGGGGATATTTTTTAGTAGCTTGATCCTGCAGCCTCCTGAGCAGCTTTAAATTGCAAGCACTATCCTGAGAACTGAGGGCACTCAGTGCCCTGCAGGGACTGCCAAGGATTTCACAGAACTGGCACTTTCAAAAGAGTGCAGCTCTGTGTGTTTTCAGAGATGAATTTCGGGACTTCTGCCACACAGAGGCTTTTTCCTGAGTTGTTTCTTGTTGCTTTGAAAGAGCTGTGCTTTTTTTATAAGAGCTAAACCCAATCCACTCCAAGTAAAAAATGCTTATTTAAATAGATAACCACTTACAGCAGATGTGCGAGAGAGCAGTGTCAGAAAAGGGCTGGAAATGCTAAGGCTATTAACATAAGAGGGCAAATCAGACACTGCTCTTGGATTCAGCAGAGCCTCCAAAAACAGTTTATGACCAGAAAGGTCTCCCTTTTACTTAGGTATGTCGGTTTTTCTTCTCAGCTCTGCCTTGACCCTGTTTATGTTGGCTGTGGCAGAGCTTCTTTCCAGAGCACACTTGCAATTAGGGTAGGAAATTTTGTGGGGCTGTTAGGAGACTGCAAGCAGTTCTCATACAGAAATAAGCAAGATCAAGGGCAATGTTTTGGAGAAAAAAATAGTATATGAATATGGATGTGATGGTTGCTCAGTTGAGAGGAATGAGGAGCCACTGTGGGAAGAGAAGTCAGATCCTATCTTTGTCTAAAGCATTAATGCCCCCATTCTGACTGCTAAACATAGAGCAGGATCCACAGTCATTTCATTACCCATAATTATAATGATCATACCTGTATGGTTGAAGCTTAAAAGGATATATTTATATTCTTCTAAACATTCCCACCATTGATGAGAGACATTGTTTAAGCGTGAGCAACACTGTCCTTGAAGCTCAGTTATTGTATCGGGTGGAATCATGGATAAATCTTCAGCTCGTTGCCACCTAAGCACATGACTAGAGAAGCAAAGCGTGGCACAGGCTCTTGCTGAGGAGCAAGCACACCAAACAACTTCATTTTCCTGCTCATACCATTCAAGGCTGCAACAACTGTTTGGTTTACGGTCTAGCAGGAATTTCCCCACATTTCTCTCAGTGCAGAGCTGGTACAAGGCGTTGCTCTTACTCAGGTCTGCTCACCTGTTGCATTTGTAATTCTGGCTGGAAGAGAGAAACTCTGCAGTTTCGGGTAATCTTCTGTGCATCCTTCTCTGCATACTTCTTGTTGGCTTCCTATTTTACACGATTATGCTTTTTCTTTGCAAGTCAGTGCACAAATGTTAGCAGGCTAGGTCTGGTCTTCATTATTCTTTTGTCCCTTTTCCAAAAAAAGATTTTGTCTCCTTGGCTCTTTATCACTTTTATGGTGACTTGCTCATATTTTGAATCCTAGGATCTTCTTACTTTATGCTGGCAATCTCTTCTTGTGGCTTGCTGTAAATTACAAATTATAAAAACAGTCTAATATTTCAGAAAATTGTGTGGGATGAAGAGAGGGAAGGAAGGATTTAATTTCTTTGTTTTGAAAAACCCAGTCTCCTGCCTGCTTTTACTGTCTCACTGTTGCATCAGGCTCTGCCTCCATCAACCCGAGCCATAATATTTTCAAAACCTTCAAAGTGACTTGGGAGCAAAACTGAAGGAACCTGAGAAACTTGAGCTGCTGATTTACAGCAGCGTTTGAAAACGTTACTGTCAGCCTCAAAGGGCCAGCTACTTTAGCTGCTGTCCCAGTGTCAGCTCATCTGATCTCCCGCAGCGGGTGCGTGCTAATGCCTTTCGTTTCACTGAGCTGCATGCCACAAAATCTGTCCTCCTCTGCCTGCCCTCTCTGTAGGATCCATTCCCTCTTACCAATCCCCTAGCAAAGGCCAAATTCGTCTTCCAAATTTTGCAGACTAGATGTTCAAGTATGTAAACTGGCATCACGATGCTGACTCAAAATCATAAAAGACAGAAAAAAAGCGTAATACTTTAGACTGAACGGTCATGCAATATTGATGCAGTGCTTAGCGTTTGGAGGGATCTCTCGCCTTACACTTCAATCTCTGAATAGTAACTGAGATCTGTTGCATCAATAAGCTGTGAATGAACTCTCTGATACTTTTTTTAGCTATTTTAAGTCCTTTTTCCCAAAAGCCCAAGCCTGGTTTGCTCTGTCCAAGCCACCTGCTGGGAAGTTGTGTGCCCTGCAGCTTGCCGGCTTTGCAGCCTGTCAATCAGTGTTCACTGTCATAGGACATCAACATCTTGAGATCCGGTAAATAAAAATGAGGTCAAGCCTATAAAGTTTTCCACTGAGTGAAAATGCATAAATGTTGGTACTGTGATTGCATTCTCTCTTTTCTCCGCTCTTCTTAGGGATTTACTGTTTACACGCAAGCTTATCAGAATCATAACTCGTTCAGTTTTGCACCTATGCCTAGTTTTGCACCTATGCCTAGTTTTTATCCAATTATTTCAGCTCTCTTGTGTTTATGTCTTAGGCTGAGCCCCTACCCATCAGGCAATGTCTTTTGGGGTCAGTTTTGAAAGTAATGCACTATGATTTAGCCTCATGCCTGCCATTAATGTCAGTGGGAATCAGGCTGCTAAACCCCTGAACGCTGTCTTCAAAATGTGCCCCACAGTATTTGAGCTCTCACTGCATTTACAGACATTTCTGTATAAGATCTCTCACGTCACACTCATATATGATGGCAGACTATCCAATGAAAATGCACTTTTTTTCCTCCTTTCTTAATTGAACTGGCAGAGGAGATGAATGAAAGCCCAGGGGGAGCACAAATGAAAGGGTCAGGGTCAGACAAAGAAGGTTAATGCTTTCTGCAGAATCTCATCACAGGACTTAGTAGTGCTACGACACAACAGTGGAGGAGATTACGTGGCTTGGTCAGCAGTGTACACAGGACAACAACATCAACACTGAGCTAATTAAATGAACACAAATTACGACAGATTTCAGGGTCAACAACTCTTCTTGTAGCTCATGTTTAAAACTGATTTCAGATGTTCCCAGAAAGAGCAGCTCCATATAAGATAAAGAACATAAAAGATAAAACACAAGATGTTTACAGAACTGCCTACTACTTCCTTATGTCGCCCACCACCAGTCTACACAGAATTTTCATATGAAAATATATGTGAAGCATTCAGTCATCCTTACTAATGTTTCTGTAATGATCAGCCTGCCCAGACGTCCCATCCCTCTGCCAGTGGAAACTGCATGAGGGAAAAATACTGAATCAGAGGAATGTTTTAATAGTTTTATGTGGCATTTACTAGCATCTCAACAATCAGCTCTGTAACTGTGCATTTTATTATAATCCCACATGTTTATTTGAGCTGCTGGTATCATTCCTCTTAATTAACAGAGGAGAGAGAGGCAAGGCCCTGCCTTAAATTTACATGTCCAGACCTGATTCCTTTAAATTCCTGTGCACCCACTTAATTTTATACACCTGAATAACCTCTCCGGGGCCAGAGCTACCCAAGTGTGTCATTACAGAGGGGTACTCCACTGAGGGAGATTCACACTGAAGTACCTGCACGCTCTTGAAAGCACCCCAGGTGCATCGAAGTTTTTGACTTGGGATGCACTTGGCTTTGCTCATATTTCAGCAGCTTTTGCAAAGCTGCTGCGAACGGATCCCTCCTACAGCACCTGCAGCCACAGGTTGTACACACAATGCTTGCACAAAGCCAGGGAGAGAAATTAAGGTCAGTGGGATCATTCAGACAAGAAAGCCTCAGTGCAGAGACAGCATCCAGCAGAAGGAGAGAGGACTTCTTGAGGAGCCTTGATCAGCTCCTAGGAAGTGCTAGGGAGCACCAGGTGGTTGTGGTCCATGTAGATAGTGATACTATAGGAGAGGCAAGGCAAGGAGAGCAGAGAGTGGGAGAGAGGTGATGTAAGGTTCTAGAAGTGAAGCTGAAGCTCTGAGGTGCTGACAACCAAGATTTCTACAGTAGCTGTCTCTGAAATGTTCTTGGTACCCACACATTACGAGGGAAAGAGAGGCAGAAAGGCAGAACATTTGATGTCTGGCTAAGAAATAAGATAAAGGAACAGGCATGTGTAGTCTAAGTGAAGACATCAACATAACCGACATCAGAAATACACTGGAAAGAGGACAGTAAGTGGGACACCATAATACCAAATATTCAGCAAGTTTAAAGTAGGCCATGCTCAAATCAATAAAATTAACAAATTAACCACATTAGTATGAAACATAAAATCTGTGTAAATTGAAATTCCAGACCTAAATAGGAAGAATACAGTGTTACCACTATAGCACAGGAAGAACATCGTGTATGATGCTGCTTCTGTGGCCAGGATGTCAGCACCGGCTGCAGTATATTGGGGATTTCCGAGATGCCAGAGAGTCAGGAAAGGCAATATTAAACGTCAGACTTCAATTATTTCCATGCAAATCTGCCAGATATTGCGCAAGGATGTAACATGAAACAGTCTATAACTATTGCACGGAGGAACTGGTGGGGGATATTGACCAGAAAAGCGGTGATTCTGGAGTTGGCTTGCAAGAGAAACATACATAAATGAGGGGGTTTGTTTAAAAGAAGCAAAATGGAACAACAAAGAAAATTAATTCTTTCCTGCAGGCGAGGAGTCTGCTAAAGGACGTTATGCTGAAAGCACAAGGCCAGTGCACATTAGTCATCAAGTAGGCTTGAAAATGAGCAGTACGTGGTAGCTTTGCAAGACGGCAAGATAAGGGAGGTTATTAGAAGAATAACTGCAAATCCTTCAAACAGCTAAAGTTGGATCCAAATGAATAAGTTAGAAAGTAATAGACACTCTGGAAGATTACATGTACAAAAACAATTAGGCAGCCCAAAACCAGTTTGATGAGTTTCTAGCAAAAGGAATCAAAACTAGCAATAAATCTTTTTTCCTGCACATCAGGAGCAGTAAGCCTGCCAGAAAACCTGTGGAGTCCATTGATTACCAGAGTTTGAAGGAAGCACTCAGAGAAAATAAAGCTATGAGAGAAGCTAAATGAATCCTTTGCACCACTTTGTTCACTGTGGAAGAGTAGATTCCCATATCAGAAACGTTTTTGGAATGGGGTGACCCTCATTAGTAAGTCTGTCTGAAATAGCTATGCCCTGGAACCAGGTCTAGGAACACTGCAACAAAATGAACAGCAACCAGCTGCCAAAAAAAAGGTGATATCACCCAGGAGTTTCAATGGACCTGAAGGATGAAATGTCTAAATGACTAATAGCAGATTTTAACTCTTTGCTTAAAACTCCCTTGATATCCAAAGAGTGATTATCAAATATCAAATACTAAATGCCAGACCAACGTTTCTAGAAAGGTTCCAGGGGAAATGTGAGAAAGAGCAGACCTGTAAGTAGGAAATCTGCACTAGGCAAATTAGTAGAAAATGTAATGAAGAGCAAAATTCATTGACACTTCAATAAATTTGATTTCCTTTGAAGAGTCAGCATGACCTTTGTCATTCATATATATTGGAGTTGTTTGAAGAGATCAATGAACATACAGATAAGATCAGTTCAGTTGATGTAGTCTGCTTGGATTTCCAAAGGCTTTCAGCAAATTTGCCTCTTGATTCCCCACTACAGGCTTTTAAGGGAATTGAGCAGCTACCTCATGAGAAGGAAAGTCATTGCATGATAAAACAGCATATAAAAAATAGGAAACAGACGAGGACACTAGAGAACATCTGCAGGACCTGCTTTTATTTGTGCTTCCCCTGGGCTTTCATTCATCTCCCCTGCCAGTTCAATTAAGACAGGAGAAAATAAAAATAAAAGCAGTGCGCCCAGGTGGCCAAGAAGGCCAATGGCATCCTAGCTTGTATCAGGAATAGTGTGGCCAGCAGGAGTAGGGAGGCGATCCTGCCCCTGTACTCAGCACTGGTGAGGCTGCACCTCGAGTACTGTGTTCAGTTTTGGGCCCCTCACTACAAGAAGGACACTGAGGTGCTGGAGCGTGTCCAGAGAAGGTCCATGAGACTGGTGAAGGGTCTAGAGAATAAGTCTTATGAGGAGCGGCTGAGGGAGCTGGGGCTGTTCAGTCTGGAGAAGAGGAGGCTGAGGGGGGACCTTATTGCTCTCTACAACTACCTGAAGGGAGGTTGTAGTGAGGCAGGTGTTGCTCTCTTCTCCCAAGTAACTAGTGATAGGACAAGAGGCAACGGCCTCAAGTTGCATCAGGGGAGATTTAGATTTGATACTCAGAAAAATTTCTTTACTGAAAGCATAGTCCAGCATTGGAACAGGCTGCCCAGGGAAGTGGTGGAGTCACCATCCCTGAAGGTGTTCAAAAAATGTGTAGATGAGGCACTTCAGAATATGGTTTAGTAGGCACGGTGGTGTTGGGTTGACAGCTGGACTTGATGGTCTTAGAGGTCTTTTCCAACCATTGATTCTATGATTCTATGATTCCTTGCTGTCAGGGTATCCGTAAGCAACCTGGAAAATGGAGTGAATGGAGAGGAGAAAAAGTTTGTCGGCAACAGCAAAATATTTATGGTGTTAAGGACAAAGGATGACTTTATGAGAGGTGCTTTAGTAGTACTTTATGCAACTTTGTGACTAGACAATAAAATGGTAAATTAGATGCAGTGTAAGTGAATATAAAGTGATACATAGGGGAGAAAACCAGTCAAAGTTTCACAGCTGAAATGGCATGCTGTGAGCTGACCATTAGCACTCAGGAGCGAGATCTTGGGACCAGTTTGACAGCTCCATGAATATGCCAGCTCAGCACTCAGTAGTGATGAAAAAAAGCAAACAAAATATTAGGGCTTAGTAGGATACGAACAAAGAAGAAAAGAGGAAAGAACTTTATGCTAGTGTGTAAACTCACAACTGACACCTATCATGAGCACTCTGTGCAGTTCAGGTCTTCTCATCTCAAAAAGGGTACAGCAAAACCAGAGAAAGTTCAGAGAAGCGCAACAGGTATGGTCAGCTTCAATATCTGATCAGCTACAGAAAGCCTCAGTACAGGCAATGACTTCACCTGGATGCTCCAGTCTGGAAGAGAGACAACTTAATGAAAGCAGTCTATGGCATGAAGAGTGGCATGGTGAGGATGCTCAGAAATAGGTCACACACTGTCTTCTCCAACACAAGGGCTCGAGGGGTGGGGTGGTGTTAGTATAGTTACAAGGAGCCACAATAAGTTCAGGGGACATTGGAGAACCTCATGGACAGGAAAGCCTTTGGAAGCTAGTGAATGCAGAGAAACCACATCTACCTCAGGAAGTTCCTGACAGAAAATAGCTTGAAATTTGGAGAGTACCATTTTGGCTATATGGGGAAAATGCCATGTATGTTCATCCTGCTCTTACTCTTCACTAGGCATCCACTTACAGCTGCTGATAGAGAGGGGATACGGGGTTAGCCCAGTTTTTGTTTTGTCTGGGTGTGGCCATTTGTATGCTTTTATACAGTCAGCTACACACACAGAGAGTGTTTAGTCCTGTCCTAGGCTGAGCTTTCCCGTGTGAGAGCCCACACCAGGAAGAGCAGAACCTGCAACACACACCCCTATGCTCACACAACCGCACCTCCATCCCTGCCTGTTTCTCCCACTGTCATGCAGAAATGATGGCTCTTGGTACAGAGCCGGAACGAGGGAGAGATGGGGGTCTGCCGGGCAAGCAGCACAAAACAAAGGGGGAAGCTGCTCCACAGAGCTGCCAAAATGTTGAAGCCTGCCTGGAGAACGCTGGCTATGTGCTTCCTCAGCCTTTCCTTTCCACAGCCGCCTGCCCCATGCTGTGATCTGCTGGCAACCTCCTCCAGGTAGGTGGTGGCTTGGGGTTTCCTCTCTTCCGCCAGCAGCTAACAGCCTGTCTGGGAGTGCAGGGTGGTCCTTCTCACCCAGGGACACAACGAGTCCACCAAAAAGTTGGTGAGCCTGGAGGATAAACGTGTAATAAAACCTAGAAATAACATACTGTTGTCAAGTGTAAAAACCTTTCCTTACTGTCCAGCAAGCTGTACTGGCCTCGCCCAGAGGCTGCTGGCAAGCACTAAGCCTTGAAAGCCAGCCCACTGGTCACAGCCCAATCCACAGGGTGCTTGTCACATCAGAGAATTTGAAACAGCAACAGAAAATGTTTGCATACAGGCCCTCCTTTGTGGGGCCCAGCCCAACTGCTCCAAGTCTAGAATTAAAAATTATCTTTAGATCAATGTATCTTTGCTTTTTTAAGGCCAGCTCAGACCAGTCCCAGGCTTAGCCTTTTGAATCTTCTCCAGCTTTCTACTTTGTTTCTCTTTGGGCTTATAGAGAGCGCAGTTTGAATACTTGGAGTTCTTTATTGGTGCTATCTTATATCTTACCGTAACAAGTCCTGAGCACATCCCAGCTCCACACCCTAGAGAGCTTTGTTTAAAATTTAAGCTTAAATTGAGCTAAACTGTCTCATTTTTTTTTAAAGAGCCATTATTCATTTTTCAATGGAAACAGATACTGAAATGCACAAGACTAATTCCTCTGGGATTTCCATTCTTCCTGGAAGCAAGAACTATGGGAAGTCACACGGGAGCACCTGTTTGTCTGAAATCCTGAGCTTCATTTTCAGTTTCAAGTGCTTAAAACTAGTTATGGAGTGGTTCAGATTAGCAGCCATGCTTGGGGTACTTATCTAATTGACCTAAGCTTGGCAAGCATTTGATTTTCCCTCATCAGTGATACCGCGCTGCAGTACTAAGGATGTAGCGCAGTAATCATAGATTTAATTAAACTGAAAAGTACTTTGGTTTTTTATGGGTTTTTTTCTCCAAAAGGATGAAATCTTCCTACGCACAAAACAAAACTGATGACATCAAGGATTAGACCTGATCTAACATCACTTACTGAGGTTTTGTGTCTGCTTCCTCCTAAAGTACCTGAAAAGAGCCTATGTCCAAAATCAGACAGCAAACTTTTCAGAAACAATTATTTGGTAGCTCTGTCTCTCAGGCTGAAGGACTTTTCCCTCTTGGTAAAACAATACTTCCGATTTAGAGCCCTGCAGCTGGTTGAACTACAGCCTCTTTGAGAAGCGCGGATGAGAGGGCATAAATACGCTCCAGCAGTTGCAAGATGGCTCTGAGCCCTGGAGAGAGAGTTTATTTCCACTAACCAGCTGCCAAAAGCCTCTCTCCCATCAAAACACAACAGATGAATTCACAAATTCCAGATTTACGTTCCCGCACATTTGTGGGCAGGTGATCACCAGTAATCATCCTGCAAAAGGCTAAATAATAACCACTATGGCAGCCAACTCCTTAGCTAAGTATCCTTGACCTCTCCTCTGTTGCAACCTTCTCTTCTCACATTAGTAATCAAGTGGGCTGAGTAAGAGGCTTTGTGACAGCAGAACTAACTTCTGTGAGCCCAAAGCAGCTTCCTGCCCCTCCATGCCTGATGAGTCAGAGGTGGCTTTTTACCTTCCTTCTTCCTAGAAACCTGGCAGAGGGAGAAGAGTCCTTCTTCCTCTTAGAACTGAAGACAATCTTCTGGATAGGGATTTCAGTCACTATCTTGTGTGCCAAGACTATGGGTGCTGCTGGCAGCAGTGGTGATGTTAAAGGACCTGTATTTTAATAACAATGGATTATTTTTTAAACTGAAATAAATATATTATTTTTGTGAAAGAAGATATGCTCGCAATGGAAATGTTAAATATTTCGTTAAATTGAGCATCCCAAAACCACAAAATATTAATTTATTTTTATTTTCTACTTGGTTGAGAAGTTAAGATTTTTCAAAGAAAATAAAATTAAGTCATATACCAGATGCATTCTCTGATCAGTCTTTCCGTAGCAAATTGCTCCTTTCCTTCAAATGATGGGGAAAAGCTATTATTTTTAGCTCATGCAAGTTGCAGACTATTGCAACAACACAACATCAGTAGGGTAAAACCAACCTGTCTCATGACGGTCTAAACCCAGCCCACGTTCCCTATTAGCGGGTGAACAATCCAACGCTTGGTGAATTCTGCTTTACGATGATAGGAAGATCCGGCATTGAAGGATCAAAAAGTGACGTTGCTATGAACACTTGGCCACCGGTTGTAGGTTGCTCTGACTAGAAGTATCACTTCCTTAGGTTTTTTTCACAGTATGGATCATTAATTTCTCTTTGTAAAGTGAGAAGCAAGAACTTCTCATTAAACTTTGTTATATTTAAAATCGTGTAATAAATATTGTAATGACAAAATAATCCTTCTGAAAGTTATGTCTTTCTGAAATCAGTCTTTAGGTTTAATGTGCCTCTCACTCCCCTTCCTTAAGAGTGAGTTCATAGTTCCAAAAGGTTGAGAAGAAAATTGCTCTGTCAGAGGGCAAAGCATGTGCACTCTTCTCTTTCCCTAAAGATCAAGTACACAGCAGTATCTTTCAAGTGTTGCCCTTGCTTTTTCCCTTGATGAAACTCCTGCATGCTTCAGGATTTTATGCTTCTTCTGCCAAACCAAGACAGGCACCAGGAGTTATCCTGCTGTTTACGGTTCCATTTGCTGCGATGTCTGCTAGGTTTTGCTCCTTTGTTTCTTCCTTGGTGAAGCTCCTGGGCGCTTTAGGCTTTTACATTCCTTCTACCAGAAGGGCAACTCAGAAACATTCGCTTTCAGGCAAAAGGCTTTGGCTGAAAACCTGGGTGGGTTGATTCTTGCCAGCAAAAGTCCACCTGTTAGGGAGTTACAGAATCACAGAATGTTAGGGGTTGGAAGGGACCTCTGTGGGTCATCTAGTCCAACCCCGCTGCCAAAGCAGGGCCACCTACAGCAGTTCATCCTGACATGAAACACACATTTTCATCACTTCTTTCTGTAAAAACAGAATGTGTTTCATGTCCATACACATAGAATTGCATTTTTAAAGACTTTATCATAGAAAGTGTACTATAATGCCCGTTAGTTGAAATTCTTCCATAGAATATCAGCCATGGGCAAACTAGGTGCCTGATCACTGCTCATTAGAAATGCAAGAGATTATCTAATGGGGTATCTGGAGAGGAAGAAAATAGTTAAATGCAATTATTTTAATTCTTTCAATTTCTTTCACCCCTACTTCTTAATGAATAGCTCTTGACTACAGGAAATGAAATTCTTATCTGTAAATTGTATTTCTACAAAACAGATTTCCATACATCACTGGATATGTTGGCTTATTTTGCATTTACATCAGGGAAAGGTCTGCACAAAGTTTTGCATCTGGAGCAAAAAGTCGTTCTGGCTGCTGTATGAAAAGCAGCCCATGACCAGGAAGAGAGAGGATTTTTTTCACCTGAGATGATCTTATCTAGAAGCCAGGTAGAAAAGATACCAAGCTTGACTTGGGAGCCTGATTTGTGGAATCCAGTTATAGGTAAAGATATTACCTTTGCCTTCATTCAGGTGTTCCATTTTAAGTGTGATCATGATTATCTTGTGTTCATTGTGTAGCTGAAGTCCCTCTGAATTCAGAGCACTCCAGGTAAACAAAAGATGCAAGTAAGGTCAGTGCAATTTTACCACGTGATAGTAGTAGGCAAAGGTAAGTTGCTTTCTCCCATTTCAATCTAAATGCTAAGTGCCCCAAGCACTAAAAATTCATGTGTAGTCTTCTACCAAAGAGGTGCCAACAAGGGTAGCAAGCATGTTGCACCTTAGCCAAGAAGCAGAGCTTTAGCAGGGACCCAGGAAAGGAGTTTGTGTTACACGTTCCCTGCAGTGGGATACTGGATACTGCTCTGCATGGTCAACCCTTCCATGAGCACTAAGTTCAAATGACAAATCCAAAGAGCACGCAATGTTTGCATTTTCCATGATGAGAAGAAGAAGCATAACCAGCTGGAATTGGTCCCTGTTGAATATCTTTGGATATTTGATATCCTTTCCCTATCAAATATCTTGGGAAAAGTAAAAAGTAAATATCTCATTTACCCAAGTTCTAACACTGCAGGCTGCTGGCAGGGCTGGCAGCTTTGTTTGGGCTAAGTGGTACAGACCAGAGCATGCTGACATCCCCCCATTCGAGTTAGCTGATTTTTCCAAAAGTTGGTGCATGCGTGTAATGCGATAGACGGCGATCAAAAGACCAATTCCAACAGCAGAATAAAACACAGAACATAATAAGAATCTAGAAGAAATGAATGTAACCAGGAACCATGAGAGACAGATGTAGATACATAGATACGTCAGTATCTACAGACAGATGAATCTGCGTATAGCTAAACGCAACTAAGGGGAAAATGTCAGTGCAAGCTGTGGAAGGGGAAGGCAGGCTGTGTCATTGCTTCGCTGGGAGAAGCTGCTGTAACCAGTGGAAGCTGGAAAATGCAGCGCTCGTATATAGGATTCCTGACCAGGGGCTATGACTGTGCCACCATGGGCACAGCAAAGGTAGACCACTATTGCAAAGCACCAAACCAAAATGTATTCCTAATCACATATTTAAATGAATCAAGCCATGCAAAAGTCTGCCTATGTGGTACTAAACCCACATAAAAACTAAACATCTCGGCCTTTGACTAATGGACAGAGGACACTGGGGCTATTTCCTCCCTGCCAGGCTGCTCAGCCTCTGCATCCCAGGCAGCCAGGTCCCCTGACAGCACTGCTGTATTTCGCATTATGATACTCTGCACATGCTGTTTTACATGAAAACACATCACTTTGTCCCTGAGGCTTTTGGTCTTCCCAGGTTTTTATTTGCTCCATCTTTTTGCTCTTTCTAAAACTAGCCATGGCCTTCCATTCCCCTTCCTCTGCTCATTTTTTTATTCCTTCCTCCCTCCACTGCCCCTCTTATTAAAAAGACACGGGTCTTGTTTCTCTGACCCATCCTACCCTGTTTGACTCGTGTGTCACAATCTTTTAATAAGGCTGTTCTCACCACATGTAGAGACATTTCCACGACTTGACAGATGAGAGGCTCACGTGTTTCAAGGCTTGGGTGTTCAGATGCAGAGAAAGCTGAATCCAGTGAGGAGGCAACTGCCTCAATTCTTGCATGGTCCTGGGCTGCAGTGGTTTCCTTGGGAACATTACAAAGCATCCTGGGACAGGGCAGGTCACTGAAGTCTTGTGCTAGTGGTGCCACTCTTCTTTCACACTTTTCCTTAGCTTCCAGTCTCTCTTTCTGGTTTTTGTACTTCCTTTTGTAAAAAAGAAAAACAAAGAAGGAAAATGATGCTGTTCCCTCCCCCTTTCCTTTTGATTTCAGTTCTTCTTTCTGCACTTACAATAGGAAGGAGACATATTTGTGGGCTGTTTAACTTTTCCCCCTTAAAGAGATTGCACCAAGAGTGAAGTTGCTGGAGAAGTACTGGATACTCCGAAGGGATATATATATCTTGTGTCCCTCAAAATGATCGAATATTTGCAAAACTAAATTTTAACAAAATAGTCCATTACCCTGCACACACTCTTCTCTCCTCAGGCGAGCAGAAGTCAGCCTCATGGGTTAGAAGGTAATCATGTCTTTAAAGATGCTACAGAAAGGCACTCGCTACCCAGGTGAAATAAGAATGTCAAGGAATTAGATGCCAAGCCTGTCTCCTCATTTATGTCAAACCTCCTGTCATGTTGCAGAAGGGGGTGGAGGCACAAGGGAAGCAAAGACATGTCAAGCCTTGGAGTATGATCTTTCAGGAGTAGTCTGCTCAGTTTCTATTCCTCGTGCAATTCTGACACAAGTGAGGAGATAGACTTGATGCGCTCTGTTCGGATAGACAGGGAATACTGTGTTTCATAGAATCATACAATCAGAGAGTGGTTTAGGTTTGCAGGGACCTTAAAGATCATCTAGTTCCAAACCCCATGCTATGGGCAGGGACACCTTCCATTAGACCAGGTTGCTCAAAGCCCCATCCAACCTGGCCTTGAACACTGCCAGGGAGGGGGCATCCACAGCTTCTCTGGGCAACCTGTTCCAGTGCCTCACCACCCTCACAGTAAAGAATTTCTTTCTTGTATTTAATCTAAATCTACCCTCTTTTAGTTTAAAGCCCTTAACCCTTGTGTTTAATCACCTGTTTATGATTTTTTGTGTGTGTGTGCTTTCTGAATCTGTACACAGAAGGGAGAAAATAACCATATTTTCAATGCGCAGCAGTTGAAAGAAAGAGAACTATTTCTTATCTGCGCGAAAGAGACAGGAAGGTCCTGATGCTTAACAATAGGTACCACCTGCACAGCTTAGATCTTGCTTTTCTTATACATAGAAAACTCACTCCAAGTTTTGTGCGTATAAGGGAAAGAAACCTCCAAATACAGCTGCACTGCATTATACGGATTCTTCAGGGTCCCAAGGGGCAGCCTCATCTTCTCAGTAACAAATCATTCCTAGGTGCTAGAAAACATTTGTGGGAATGAGATCCAGCTCCTTAAATCTCAAGCATAAACAGAGTCTTTCCCAGTAGTGGAGAGCTGCTGAGATTTGTCTCTCAGGAAGCTCTGGAGGCTGAGGGACCACCCATTAGTGAGGAGGGAATTGCTGACTCTTCTGAAGGAGCAATGGGGAGGGTGGAAGAAGGTTTATTTTGTGGTTTTTATTCATTGAGCTCTCTTAGCCTGAACCTGTGTGTTTGTGGGTGGACTAAAGCATGATAGCCTTTCATTGGCATGGCTTTAGTATTTGGTGCCTGTGGCTGGCAGAAGACAAGATCCACCCACAAACTTCACAGTATTTTTACACTTGATCTGAATACAGGTCCCCAAAACCACTGTGTAACAAACCAAATCCTTTGCTAAAGATATTAGAACTCATTTTAAAAGCAGTGCAATTTCTCTGCATAACATTCCCTAATGGGATGAGTTGCTTAAGTTACCTGTTGCTTTAATAACTGCAGCCACAGATGGGCTGAAGGAGGCCTTGGTGGCAGAATTCAGAAGCGACTCTCAGAAGCTGTTGGCATGTACAGCGATAACGAGGTGATAGCATTTTCAGAATTAACCTTATTTCCATCATTTAAAAAGAATTCTCGCCATGATAGAGAGACTTTCAGGAGATGTCTGTATCAGATAATTACACTGCAATGGAGATAAGCATGCAGCAAACGCTGTCTCATGCTGCGACTCAGACCGATCTCACATGAATATCAAGATGCCCGGGCTGCAAAACCATTCAGGTTGTCCTGGACGACTGCATTTGTGTTTTCCTTGCAACTTTATGAATATTTTAGTAGGAGGACAAGATGATCTGCTTCTCTGTCACAGAGGCTGTGGGGGCCATGCTGCACGGCCTCTGCCCCCCATGGGGGCAAGGGAGTTGCTTTCTTCCCACAAAATGATCTGTTTCTCTGTCACAGAGGCAGTGGGGGCCATGCTGCACAGGGAGCGAGGGAGCCGCTTTCTTCCCACACCACCCTGCAAAGGGCACGGTCTTCACGTCAGCCTGAGCCTGACTCACCTCCTGCCTATTGGGTCTGGGGAAAGGGTCACAAAGTCACAGTGATAGGTCTGTCCAATTACACAAAAAACACAGCATAGAAAGCAACGGTCAACCTTAGTACCTGTGGTTTGGAAAAATCGCCATGCAAGGACACCTTGTATCTTAACAACCTGCTGTACCCAGAGACGAATTGTGAGCCTGGGTGAGGGTGCACAGACAGGGCATGGTCTTACTCTGCTGCCACAGGCTCCTGCCACACTGTAGGTACTTCTTTCATCCTCTCTGCACCTGGATTTTCCAGCCATAAAATAGCATAGTGCTTCTTCCCTACCTCCTAGGCATGCCAAGAGGGTAAACACACTGGAGAGATCATAGCTATTCAGACACCACGGTTGTTGTGGGGGACAGTGGGAATCTAGCAGCACCAGAGATAGAAACCTGTGGGCACAGATGTCTGTATATGTTATCCCGTGGGCTGGTTACTCACCCCATGTGTTCAGGCTCGATAGACACACACACAAATTGAACACAGTCTGGTTATCTGCCCCACGCTGACTTTTACAGACACTAGTTGCATAACCTACCTAGATAAGGGTAACATATAAGACAGCTTCTCAGCTTTTTTTTTTTAAGTACAACTTGAAGTGAGGGAATAAAGTTCTCCTTTAATATTTTTGCTTTTCCCCTTTTGATATATTTCCTATTTAAAAAGCAAGGCTTGTTTTTTATTTTCATAAAATAAATTATGTACTCCCTCTAGTGTCAGAAATTGTATATGGGCTTTAACCATGTTTGATCAAATGTTGCTATAAATGCTAAAGAAAGGTTCAATTTCATTTCTCCGCATTTCAAGGTTGATAAGTTATAGCCATATGCAGGATTAACAACAGTCTTACATGCTGCTATTCTGCCTCCTCAGCACTGCAGCCATAGAAAAGAAATGTATTATTAAACAGTGAAATAAAATAAGTACTTGTCTTATTTATAAAGCCAGGCCTCTGATTAAGGCTTTTTGCCACCCTCTGTAATTCCAATTCCAAACTGCCACTTTTAAAGGGAATATCTGAAAAGCCAAATTGCGCAACAGAAATGTGCCAAAGGGGAGAGCTAGGATAATCCAGAAAAGGACTATTGAAATTCAGCAGAGAAGAGAAAGGGAGCCTCCTCATTGCCTTGCGATCTCTCTTGGTTTCATGTGCTTTCCCAGAGCTTCGTTTACTGTAATTTGTGAGCATTTGGAGCACAGGTCTGATGACTCTTGGAGCACCCAGGGCAGGTCCTCAGGGCAGCAAGCCCGTCAGGTTGAACCCTTCAGCTGCACGAGGTACTCGGTGCATCGCTGCTTCTGCTCGGGAGGGCCAAAGGCAGTCACACTCCATGGGCCCCGTGCTCTGCCACCCAGCTTTGCTCAAGCGTCACTGCCAGGGTTTTTCCAAAAAGCCTAGGTTTTGCACACAGAAGAGCACTGCTGGCTCCCAACAGTGATATATTGACCAGGATATCAGATGTCCTCTGTGGGTTTCTTCTCTGGTGCTGTTTTTAAATCATGGGTAGAAGTAACACCCTCTATTTTCCGCTAATTGGAAAAAATTAATGTGCCTGGCAGTTGGCCACCTGCAGAGACACTGGCCTTCCTGCCAAGCAAGGTCGCAGAAATGCATAGCTCGGTAGGGTGAGCAGCGGCAGGTGGAAATGGAAAGAAGAGGAGCGATCCCAGCTCCAGGGGAGGCTCAGTCCCTGTGTCTGGCCCTGGCGAATGTTTTCATGCTGAGGTGCCTAAAGGCAAGCAATGCAGATACTGTGGCCATGAGTTTGGACGCCAGCAGCTGCTGACCACTCACAAACAAAGCTCCTTTCCTCTAGCCACCTGACCGCTGATTATACGCGTCTAATTTTATCCAGCCAGTTTGAAAAAACTATCATTACTCCTTGACTAATCCTCTCTCTAAACATCCTGCTCGGGCTGGCAGGCCGGGGCCGTGGGCAGTGTAGGGGAGGCAGCAGGAATGCACAGTGCGAGAACAGAGCTGCAGAGGGGCAAGGACGGGTGCTGTGTCCTCAGGGATGGGTTGTGGTCCTAGGTAGATCTAGAGATCCACCTGGAATCCACAGGTCCTATCCAGATCTCAGCACCTTCAAAGCACGGTCTTAGGGAAGTAGAAGAAAACAGCAGACCTCAATGCCGTTGGTTTCCTAAAAATAAACAAAGCTGTGCCCTGAAGATTGTGCCACGGTGTAGCCAGCCAACCTTTGTACCAAAAATACACCCAGCACTATGCTGTGTATCCCCCTCCGCACACAGTGGTGAGTGCACCAGCCATTTAAGGGAAAGGAGAAAACAACCACTTGTCCTTTTTCTCCATGTGGTAAGAGACCAGATGAAGCTGGACTGCTAGGAAATCTTCTGAAGGCCTGAAAAAACAATTTGGCCTGTTTGAACGAGCATCTACAGGATCAGATCGTCCTGCTTCTTCTTCATGTGTTTGCTGCAGCCAGGTAACGCATAAGGCCAGGCAGCAAGCAGGGATCACCACCAGCTGGGGGTCTGCCGCCCTCTTTGGTGACCTTCTGGTTCTCCAGACCTAGTTCACGTGTCTCAGCTGTTTTCTGCTTTTCATCATAACCATCTCCTTCCCCTCAAAACAACATTAATTATTTAAAGGCATCGGGTGTTGTACTGCTGATGGGAACTTGGTGTTCTGTACTGGGTGCTTGCCTGCAAAGCTGTGTGAGCACCCTGGCGTACCCACTCCTGACTGCCTTCAGCCAAGTGGTTAGCCTCAGTCAGGACCTCACAGCTGCTTCCTTTAAAAATAGAAATAAAATGAGTGAGCTTCTTTGCAGCTGCTGTGTTTCTTTACAAATCTACAAAATGTCCTTTTCCTGAACAGGGGAACAAGGAGGGGTTTCTTTACTACAACCCCGACTTACTTTCCGCCATCACTTGGCCCAAAAGCTTTCTTCCTCTTTCAGTGCTTTTTTATTTCCCTCAGGGATGTGCTCCCACTGGTTATTCAAGCAGCATCCAGTGCCACCTTGGCGTGTGCCTTTTCAGGTCTTCCTGCTGCTGTTCGTCACAGACACGTGGTCATAGCCGTTTTCAGCAAACCCTGTTCTACCCTCACTGCCAGACATTGTCATCCTAGAGGTCCTCTCCAGCTATGTGTGTGTGCTTATATGTGCATGTTTTGCCACGTGTCTGTGTTTTGGAGGGAGACATCTGTTGTTTTAACTACCTGATTTGATGAAGGCACACACGGGCTTCTTTACATGCAACCTTCATGGAAGGGTGGCTGCCTTGTTCCTCAGCTTCAACAAAGCTTACCCAATTCTTAGCAATACTTGTGTTGTTTCAGAATTGGATTTAAGATTTTCTGCTCTTTCAGGTGGTAAATGACTAAACTAGTCAGGGAGTTGTGAAGTATTACAGGAAAATTCTGTAGTTATGATATTTGGTCCAAAAGAAGCTGCGCAAACTTATGTCTTGGACTTTTTAATGTGTGCCCTTAACTTTATTGGAAATAACTTGGCAGGATGAACTTCTTTCAGAATGAGAGTCCCAGCATGAGACCAGTAAATAATCTGCCTCATTGCGCCAGGAGTACTTTAACAGTATCACGCTTTATCTGCAGCAATTCACCATCATTTAGGAAGGCATTTATGAACAAAAAATATCCACAGGTGACTGTGAATCTTTTTTTCCAATATTTCAAGATGATGACATTGTAAAGACCCTGAGGAACTATGGGTAGTGCTTGAAGGTGCACAGCTGTAGGACGAGAGGCAACAGAGAGCAACGGCAACAAGGGAAATTCTGTTTAGATATAAGGATTTTTTTTTTCACCACGACGATGAACCTTCCTTCTGCTCTAGAGAGGTTCAGACAGATCTATCTGAACCTTGCTTGAGCAGGAGGTTGGATGAGCTGACCTCCAAAGGTCTTCTCTGACTGAAATTATGCTATACTTCTGTGACTACATGCAGTAAAAGCACACAGCCACCTTTCAGGTGTTGTAGTGAATATTGTGTGTTGCACAGACAGCAAAAGGATTGACTAAATTGAAGACTCCATGTGTTTGCCTGTCCGCTCTAGCACCCAGCCTTTCACTTGGCTGTTCTCTAATGTACAGAGAATGCAGAGTAGGTATCATGTCTATGCAAAAAACAACTCTTCTGTTATTTCCCCGCTAGAGGGTGCTTTAGCAGTAAAAATCTTAAATACTTGATTTAATGCTTGGTAACAGTCATCATGCTAGCGAATTCCTTCACATATTGGAGACTGCCGGTTTTTTGAGACACTCTGAAAAACTTTGTACTAATGATTCCAGGATGCTGCATTTGTGCATGTGTGATAAGCATGCAAACAACACAAATGCAAAAAACCATTAGGCTGTGTTTCCTGAAAGCCAAGAAACTGAAAAAGGCTTTGCACGACCTCTTTCAGTGGCAGCTGTTCTGCAAAGGGATCATTTTCTTTCTTCTCGGTTTGCTGGTGTCTGGTATCTTGGGTCAGCTCTCCACAACTCAACATAAAAGCCAGCCTATACTCAGATCATTTGAGTTGCTGTTGACAGGATTTGCGGAGTTGTTAACTGTTGTGATTTCACTGTGCATGTCCTGACACTAAAAGACCTTGCTTTTGTTACTGTTTTTAAAGGACAGTCCTTATGGCTTGTTGTCTGCTTAAAAGTGTTAATGTTCCTTGGCACAAAACATAATGAACATACAGCTCCTCTGAAACCATCAGTAAAATCCGTGTGAACATCTGTGGAGCCATCACTAGCAGACAGGCTTAAACTGGGATTCTAAGTCTTCAAACTCAGAGGGCAAATACAAACAGCCCCTACCCTTGTAATTGCCCTGAAGATCCTGCATACACAAGAATAGAAGAAAAATGGTCTCCTTTAGCTCTTGTCATAGGAGTGGTTGCATGTCAGTTACAATCTTTTCATGTTAAGAAAAGATGTGATGGGTCACACAGAGTCAGATTGCTGGTGATGCTGTTTCACCCAAGCTCTTTTACTTGCCATTATCTTCTCTGCTGCCAGAACTCAGGAGAGACCTGACGTTTATAACCAGGTAAATATGTCAAGTAGTGTATGGGGCATTGTTCAGGTTCACTCTACTGTAGCTTTTGAAATGCATGACAGCACAGTAATAAACCTGCAGGAAGTTTTACTGTAAGCTACAAATCTGTTACTTAGCCCCATGGGCAACGCATTCTGCTATTGGCATGTGGTAGTCCCAGCTTCAACTGTAAGAAGCCAGCTAAATCCAGCCTTGGTTTTCGGGACAGCTGTGAAAACTTGTTCAGAATTAAATGCATAAATATATATATATATATATGTTTATAAAATAATGTGAGAAATGGTGGAATCAATAAAAGGAGTAGGAGCCTTACCTTCACTGTTTATTCATCAGCAATGGTGGAGTTTCAGTGCATCAAGATGAGGCCTGGGAAAAGTCCACCTAAAGTTCTTTGGTGCATCCACCTTCCTCTGCCTCTCCTGGAAACTAATCTACTTACCTGGTGATGGTCTAAAATTGTCTCTGACTCCATTTATGAGACACAAAAATGTCTCTCCCTAGCTATGTCTCAGCTAGTCCCTTTTTTTGTTTCTTGAAAATGCTTCCTTGTGTGTTAGCACCTTGTCTGGCTCCATCAGTAGCACACAGTTAAGGGCTCAGACATTTGTTCAAGGCAGGAGGAACTGTGCAAAAATAGGAAGGCAAAGGACAATGTGCAGTGTGAGGGGATTCACAACTCCCGCCAATGGCATTAGAGAAACCAGTATAGTAAAGAGAATGGGTTTCACAGGAGTAAAAATCTGTTGCAGGTAAGAGAAATCCTACCAGAAATCTTGCAGGGAAATGAGCTTGCAGGACTTGGCATCTCCTTGAAGAAGCTACGTGAAGGACAGAAGGGCAAACTCTCTCCTGGCAGAGGAGGCTGTGAGGCACAGTCACAGATCAGCACCTGCAGCCACAAGCTCTTCAGAAGGAAGGAAGGAAGGAAGGAAGGAAGGAAGGAAGGAAGGAAGGAAGGAAGGAAGGAAGGAAGGAAG
>Ga0065711_1026914_pt1 | contig 57171 bp, 55 predicted proteins | sample Hoacrofraction12_FD_59098 | JGI IMG/M metagenome (GOLD analysis project Ga0065711, IMG submission 59098) | Hoatzin crop microbial communities from Cojedes, Venezuela - Epithelial fraction 12 v2 (version 2) | ecosystem: Host-associated > Birds > Digestive system > Esophagus > Crop | place...
CCCGCGGGAGGCCGGGGGGCGCGGGGGCAGCGCGGGCCGAGCTGCGGGAGGGGAGCGGGCTGGGAGGCGGCTCCGTGGGGCCCCCGAGAGCGGTGCCGTGGGTGGCTCGGGCTGAGCAGCTCAGCGAAACAAGGTGTGCTTTTCCCGTCCAGTCCCAGGTGAAGCCGCGGGAAAGATGCCAGGCGCAGTGTTCTAATCTTCCGCTCCGGGATTTAGAAATTCAGCTCCCGGTGCAGAAATACCGGCAGCGTGATGGCAGCTAGATTAAGCGTGCCTCGATGCCCACGCAGTGCTGGCCCAGGAGCCTGCAGTGTTCTCGCCTGCTGATCCAGGCTGCCGACTGCAGCCACTTCTCGGGTTCCTGATCGCCCGCTCCTCCCGAATCGCTCAAAACGTGCGCGTGGGCAGGTGTGCGCATCGATGCCCGCCTTCGCCAGAGAGGTTAAGGACAACTCCCGGCTGTCTGGGCTCAGCTGGGAGAGTTTCTCAGAAGAGGGTGTAATTTGACCAAACGTGAGAATCCTGCCTAACTGGGATGTGTTTACTTTGCTTTAGTTTCCAGTTGAACATAGGAAAGAAATGTTAAGGCAAATTAAATTCTGTATTTGCAATGAAGCTCTGTAATTATTTTAATTGTTTTCTTTTTTTTTTTCTTTTTTTTTTAGTTTGGTTCAATTTCATCCAAGGTTGTTTTCTACCCACTATGCAGGATATAGGGATTAGAAAACCCTGCACTTTTTAAGCCTAGGAAGAGAATTAAAATCTCCGAAGTGTACTTCTGGCTGTAGTGCCGGTTCTTGCAAGGGCAATCTCGTCAGCAGGGAAATGGAGGGATACAGGGCGTAAGAAGTATGTAAATAATAAATATGCTTGTTAGTCCATGGGATTGTTTGTCATGTGTAGCACTTGGTTTTTGACAGATTCCTGCCACATTATGTCAGGAGACAGCGACTGCACCAGGACAAGTCCATCAGCGGGGTCTCCATCGGACAACGAGTTCTTGCCAGATCGGCCAAAGTATGTTTGCTCACTGTCTCCTGATCTCATTACCAAAGCCCGGGAAGAGCTTCAAGAGAAACCTGAATGGAGGCTCCGGGATGTGCAGGCACTCCGAGATATGGTGTGCAAAGACTATCCCTCCCTGGGGACCTGCCTGGACGATGCTTTTTTGCTGAGATTCCTCAGAGCCAGGAAATTCGATTACGATCGAGCACTTCAGCTTCTGGTGAACTACCACACCTGCAGGAGGAGCTGGCCTGAAGTCTTCAATAACTTGAAGCCGTCTGCCATCAAGCCCGTCCTAGAGTCTGGTTTTGTCACTGTGCTGCCTCGTCTGGACCCAGAGGGACGCCATGTCGTCTGCATCCGTCCAGGTAGTGAAATGCATGAATGTCTTTGTTCTCTGTCTTTGAGGTGTGTTGGGGCCCAAAATCTGTTTCCTGCTCTCCTGCAAACGCTGGTTACTTATGCAGATGAGTACGTGGGTTCTCTTTGAAATTCGAAAAGCTAACTTTTGAGGGGACATGTTTGTCGTTACCCAGCGTTATACCAGTTCCTTTTCCTGTGTCAGCAATAAGTGCAGTTATGTCAAAATGAAAAGGCAGTGAGGTGGGTTGATGAAATACTAGGTGATTGAAGAAAAATTAATGCGTAGTAACTCAAATTGAAACAGGGCTGCTCGCCTGTGGTTAGAAGCTTGTAACTTGCTTTGACAGGAAGTGGAGAGACGAGCCTATGGCTTTGACTCTTGTGTAAAGAATTGGAGCCTTTTGTGTGGTTTTGGTGCTGCCAGGCTTGCTGTAAATTTGTCTTCATTCATTCTCCTCTTTTCCATTTACCTGCTTTCTTTCTGAGCTGAAACTGCTTCTAATAAGCTGTGCTGGGTGGAGAACGGGGTTCTTAAAACCATTGCCTTTGCTCCTTGAAGTAAACATGAGTTGCCATTTATCTCTTGCTTAAGAAAGGCTGCTCTGAACTAGGACTATGGCTATGAAAGACTAACTTTTAAGAGTCCAGGAAAATAGAAAATCAGTTTTTGGAATGTGTATTGTCAGCTTATATTTACTCTCCGACTTACCATCCATGTCTTGTAACCTCAGACAGATGGACACCCAGTAATTATCCGATTACTGAGAACATTCGTGCCATATACTTAACGTTAGAAAAACTCATTCAGTCCGAAGAGACCCAGGTGAATGGAATTGTAATCCTGGCAGACTACAAAGGAGTCAGCTTATCTAAGGCGTCTCATTTTGGTCCTTTTGTAGCCAAAAAAGTGATTGGAATTCTTCAGGTAAGACCTGAACTGGTGGGAAAAAAGCTTGTGCATTGTAAATGACTGCTGCTGTGTCTAGAGTTCTTGACTATGTCACCAGAAACTGAAGCGTCTTGGCATTTACTAGCAGAGTTAACACATGTCTCTGCCCAGCCAGTTTCTCAGACCCTTGCCAAGTTACCTCACTTGCCCTTTTTTTGACTTTTGCATCACTAAAACTAAATTTGCATTAGAAATGCTCACTTTGAGTTGGAACACAAAAAAGCAGTTCTGCTAGGCAGTGGTAAGGAAGAGAGCGAGCAGTGGATTACAGTTAGAGGGAAGACACATTTTGCCTGAATGCTGAGGAATGGTTCATTATTTAAATGGTTGCTGTCAGCAGAGATGGAGCTGACCACTGGGCAAGTGCAAGTCCAAGTACTGCTGCAAAATTTTTGCAGAGAGGACTTCTGAGTGGGTGTGATTTGAGGAGGATTTCCATCCACTCCCTGAAGGAAGAGAGGCTTCTTCAGCGTAAGAGGCAGCAAAAGAGTCAGGAATGAAAAGGATCTCCGACTAGATGTTTGGAAGGAAAATGATGGGGAGCAAGTTAGAGCAGGGGTGTAAGCACCAGTGGAGTTGTACGAAATAGGAATGTGAAAGGAGTGAGGAGTAACCTGGCCAAAGTGGCAGGAAGGCCTGATGATTTTACTTGATGTTCTGCCATACTATCTGGAGGAGTGAGATGGGGAAAACTTCTCTTGAATGGGTTCATTCCCTCGCCAGTTTTATTCTGGCCTGAGCTGGTTATGTTCTTTGTTGTATCTGTAGGGCTATAAGGAAGGATAGGGTGAATCGGGGCAGTTTATGGAGATGAGACTAGTCAGTTTATGAATGCCTATATAAGAACTTGCTCCTTCAAATTATGATCTAAATGTGTCATTTAACTGTCTGAGCCCGTATTTAATTTGCACAAATAAAGTGATAGGTGTCCTGCTGTCATTAGTGGAAGCTGTTCACAAAACAAAAGCTGAACTTGGTGAAGGACGTCAAGGTATGGGTGGTATATAAATGTGTTGCATCAGCCTTGCTGAGCTGCATCTCTTGTAAAGATGAGCAAATTCCCTGACCTTCATAAGAAGAAAAATACTCCTGTAGTGGATTTAATCTGCTTTTCAGTCCCAGCATTCACTGCTTGCTTTGTATACATAGAGCTGGTTAGAAGGGAGAGAAACCACTGTGGCACGAGACCTTAATTGCTGATTATGAGCTTTTGCCTTGGAAAAATGGTTCTGCAAATAAATTTCTCCAGCAGAAATTCCATACCCGAGTGTTGTTTTAAACTCTTGTATAGGCGACACTGTGTGTTCTGTTGGCAGCAGAGCCTCTTTGTCTTTTGCGTTTAGCACGACAGAATAGTTGGAATGGCAGAAAAATACCAATTAATATTAGAGTTCTTCCTTATATAAAACCACATTCTAGAGTACTTTGGGCACCAAATCTTGTAGTTAGACATACCATTAGAACCAGCCTGCTCTGGCTGCGGGCGTGGTCACTCATCGGAAGCTAGGGTCATCACTTTGTAACTGCATCCTTAGCAGGATTGGGAATACTCGAAGGACAGTGATTACCTCTGTGTCTTTGTCAGGGGAGATGAACAGCATAAGAAATGAAGATTTACTGGCAGCAGTATATTTCTCGATGCAAGGTTTTCTTGTCTCTTGACTTTATTTTTATGGTTGCAGATCTTGTCCTAAGAGTGTTCCCCATTACAACATGCATTTCTGTTGCCATATTGGTTTATGTTGGTACCTCAGATGACAGTTTGGGAACCAGTGGGTTGTGCTGGCAGTCAGTCTCAGGAGATTTTGAAAAGAGAAAGATGGCAAATGTTTTTTTTAAACTGCATTATAAAAATCTCCTTTACCCTGCAGGATGGATTCCCCATTCGAATAAAAGCTGTTAACATAATAAATGAACCTCGTATATTCAAAGGCATTTTTGCAATCATCAAGCCTTTTCTGAAGGAAAAGATAGCAAACCGGGTAAGGATTTGTGTCATTTTACATTAATGTTAGTAAGTTCCTTGCTTGGCCACTGCAAGTAAAAATCGCTGAAAAAACCTCACAGCTAGAAAAATGTTGGTGCCATTTACTTGATCTAACTGGTCCTTACTGCTTTAATTTTTAAAAATGTGCCTGTTGGGAAAACTCTTCATGAGAGAACAGCTTTGAGGAACTCCATGTTGGCATAACATTAATATGGATCTTTAGTATATATGCTTTGTGTTCAGGACACTAATTCCATCCCTGGGGTTGGATTATCTTGGCAAGTAACACTGTTTGGTTATGAAGTGGTGTCATGGGAAATCTGTGTTGGCCCTGCCTTGCTCTTCTCCCTTATGCAAGTGTCCTGCATGGCACTAGTATTTTCGGCATGGGACTGGATGTAGTTGCAAAGGATGATGCTTTTTTCCACAAGGATAAGTACTTCCAATCCTGTGAATGAACTTGAGGACGAGTTGAATTTGGAACCTCTGCACAGACTAGCAAATGTCAACTCTTTCTCGCTGGGATTTAAGCTGCACTAGACTTGGATTGTCTCAAGGCTTCTCTCACCAGTGTGTCTAACTGCACCTGCCCGATGTTGTATGCTGCCACTTGACCATAAAGACATCACTTCTAAAATTTGCTTTTTAGTTCCAAGTAAGCGTGTTGGCTGACTGTTTCAGTAATTTGCTGTGAAGTGTTTGATAATGCACTGTGAAAGTCACCTTTGCTTTCTTCTTCAGTTTTTTCTTCATGGCTGTGATCTGAATTCCCTTCATCAAAACATTCCTCCAGTGATCCTTCCTGAAGAGTATGGTGGTACTGCAGGCAAGCTGGACATCTCTGCGTGGAACGAGCTGCTGCTAGCATCTGAAGAAGACTTCCTGCACGATTTCTCACAGCTGGTTCTCCCATGTGACACCTCTCCCCATGACATGCTAGTGAGTGGGGATGCTGATGAGAAGCAATGCGATGATTCTCTGCGAGGCATGAAACCTCAGCTCTATTACTGTTATTAACAAACCAGTGAAGGGAACTTTTCCAGCACAGTTAAGATCTGTTCTGCTAGGTGATGTTGTGAACTCTGCCGTACTCCTAAACCTGCAGTTTAGGAACAAGCTGCTGAGGCACTTTACTCTGTAGAACCAAAGGAAGCTAAAGAGGGCACAACGGGGGCAGGGCAGCGTTCGGGGAGGATAAAGGCAAAGAGCACAAGTTATGTAGAATACTTGAGGCTCATCAACCTCTGTGTGAATGATGCAAACTGGCCTATTCTTTCTAATGATAAAGAAAATATATTGCAGGATGGTAAGCTTGATAGTTTCTTATCCCCTCCCCACCCAGGTGAAAAGTGACGATGATGATTTACTAGCTTTGTGACCATCTGTTCCCTTCCCCTTCTGAATACACTGGTAATCCAAGACAAGAAAATTGCTTTTGAACCCTGCAAAATGTAGTTCTGTCAGTGAGGATTGCTTAAAAACATAAAAGTCTAACATGGCCTGTCCTCCATCACTTGGTTCAGATTGCAAGTTGGCATTTGTGGAATATCTCAGTGAATATTGTGTCAAATTAATTCAGAACAAAACTTTCTTATCCATGAATTTTAGTATGGAGATCATCCCCGAAATGTCCTCACAGTAGGAAGAACTGGTGGATTAACTACTACAACATCTATACCAAGGCTTATTATAAACAGATGCAATCTTCATTTGCAGAAAACAGGAGGTTTTTCAGATCAAGTACTAAGGCTTTTGTTCAGATACAGCTTCAGATTATGAGGTTCAGGACCAGATAAGAAAAATCTGTCAGCCACCTTCCCACGTTATCAGCTGTTCTTTTCTTCAGCGAGTTGTGATGAGGAATTGAGTAACTCTTACATAGAATTTGTAAGGAGGCTTTGTGGCAGTTGGCATATGACGTATGGAAGGCAATACTTCATGTAAGACAGCAAGGTGCTTCTTTAGCTTGTTAGTTCAGGCAAAATTTGCATTTAAGTCTTTGAAACCAAATGCAGACAGGCTATTTGAAAGCACATTCTTAAATTTCCTGATATCGTAGCATTTTGTTCACTGTGTTTGTCGGCTCTTTTGTGAAATGTTACAACTTTGTTTTCAACTTTGTTGACCTCTTTCGTCTTTGGTTGTCATGTTCCTGTATGAAGTTAGACTTTAATCATCTCTGTAATATTTACCCATAGCTTGTATGCCTGTGCTTCTAGGTTTTTGTCTAGAGACAGAACTAAGACTCCGATGTCAAATCAGGGTAAGATACCTATGTCTGAATAAGCTGTTCCCACTCCCGAAGTTCAGTCAGTTTAATGGTCTTGAATTAGAATTTAACTCAAGCACATTCTTTGCACATGTTTTTCTGCACTGTGACTGTGTGGAGATGGGAAACCTAACTTGGAACGGGAAAGCACACCCTGTTACTTAAAGGTGAAAAAGAACATCCCTTCTAACTGGAGACTTATCTCTAGAGCACTTTCTCTGGATGAAATCTTTATTTAGTGCCAAGTGTGATTATAGGTACCAGTTATGTTTCTGTAAATATAAAACTAAAGCATCTTGAGGATTTCAGACATTCATTTTTCAAAGTGCCAAACTCTTGTTTTGAATGTCTGTCTTCCTCTCAGTGCCCCTACAGCATGACTGCATTGCCAAAAAAGACTCCACTTCCACTGCAATGACTTCCTGATCTGGCAGCAGACCTCATCCTGGAACGTGGGGGTAGCAAATGCCATAGCTGGCATCCAAGCATTATAAAAGGAGACTGGGTTTTGAAAAGGGGGAAACCATGGAGCTTTTTTTCTGGGCGGTAATTCAGAATCTGTGGGAGCAGGGAACTCATCACTTGAACTGTTTTAGAGTAAAGGTGGGAAAAGATGAGCTTCCCTCACTGAAAGCATCTGGTTTTTCCTACCTTTGTAAGTCAATTCTTACTTCTCTTTGACAGCCATTACCTTTAGTGCAGCAAAAAACCCGTACCATTTTCAACTACTTAAAATAAGGCAAAAGAGCACTGCTAGCCACTTCCTCCTCGTTTCTGCCCAGAATGTGCTGTGTGTTTTGCACAGATTAATTCAGTTCTTTGTGCCACCTAGCAAGACAGTAGCACACAGCACCAGGACTTAGAAAGGTAAGTGGTTGCCCATGCTGTTTAGCTGCCAGAATGTAGAGACTGACATTTATGTTATTTTAGTGCCTCTTTCATTCCAGCCACAATGTACAATTAAAGAAAAAAAGGTAGGATGGACCATTTTTCCAAGAGGTGAAGGCATGACTGGTATTTGATACTCTTTCCTTAATTGTGCTGCAGGATTGGAAGTGGTCGTATTTTCACAATTAACCTGCTACTTTGATCCCCTTAATGTCCCTAGGGAGGGAGGCTGAATATTCAAAATGCAGCTTAGCATCTTTCAGAAAATTCTAGTGGTGTCCAGCAGAAGGCTGAGGAACCTCTACAGAAACAAAACCTTTTTTCAGGCGTTTATATTCTCTTCCATGCCTTAAATAGTAGGCAAATGATCCACCTCTCCCTCCCCTTTTCTCCTCTGCTCATAAACTAAGAATAAAGCATATGATTTAAAGATACTAGATAAGACTATGTTATCAATGCTGAAAATAGCCCATGTTATGCCTCAAGAACTTCTTTTTCTTAAAGCTGGCTGCTGGGCTGTTGATGTTGGGATGCTTGAACTAAGTCAGGCTTATCTTTGTCAAGCATCTGTTACTTCTGATTTGCTCTTTCTTGGCTTTAGAGCTCAGACAGAGTTGCAATGTTACTGAGCTGTATCTCTACCCCTTTTTAGATTCGTAACCAGTGCTTGGCTTGGCTTATAGAAAGAACAGCTCTGTTGTGTGCGACTACTCAGCTCAGAGTGCTCTTTGAGCTTTAGCACTTACTAGCAAGGAAATCAGGTTTTGCCCCAAATTTCTCCTGTCAGCATTTGGAAAATAAACACTTGTCTTAGGTACAGAGTCTCCTTATCTGCAAGTTAAGAGATAGAAAATGCATACAGGGGTTTTGGTTGGGGTTTTTTTGTTGTTTTTTTTTTTTTTTTCCACAGCACTAGAACGGCTCTGTTCTTTTTTCCACTTAACTTTGTTTCCAGAGGTTATACGTCTTGCTTAGTACATAAGCCATCCCTGCCAAATCCAACGCATAATAAGGAAAGATACTTGAACTGCACTGGGCAGCCATGGCTTTTGGCATTAAGTGGGACATCAGGTAGCTGCATATTGTACATAAAAGTACTTGAATTTATACTCTTGCAAATGGGTGTTACAAACCTTGAGCTATTTTCAGGAACTGGGTGAAGTATTTTTTTGTTAAATCTCATTTTGACATGAGTTAATCATAGTGTTATTCAAACTAATAATTTTGCCTTTTGTTGTATGTGGGCCTAGAGGTGTTGGGTGGTTAAGTGTACATCTTATTTTGACAAAATTTATTTTTATATACATTTTATAAAATGGAGTGGTCAAAATGTGTAATTTTATGATGCATGACTGGGTGATTAAACACATTGTAACAGCTGCTAATTTGGTATTTTAATAAGTATGCATTGTGTCATCTCGGGTATTTTATTGTAAAAGTCAGTAGTAACATATACTTAGTTCCACACTAAACATACAGTTGCAGTAAGTATAATTGCCCCAGTGTTACATTAGAAAAAGGTGTTGCTTTCTACTGCAGAGTTAAATTTTACTTGAACAACTGTACCTGAGCAACTTCAAGGAATAGGATTTGACATTCAGGGAATCACATGGAAGATGCTGCTTGTTTGAAAAGAAATATATTATGATTTACTATTTGCTGCATGGAGAAAACATCCAGTCACATCCAGCTGGACACTGCAGCAGCTAACTAGCATTTAATCATTGTATGTGGTATTTTGCATTGGCGAATAACTGCTGCTTCTTAACACTTCCTCAGCAGAGCTGGGACAGTTTCAGTAGTTAGTCCACTTTATTCAAATGAGTTTACAGTGCAAATGCCTTACTGCCAATAATAATCATTTCATGTACATTATTTTCATAAGTGTATTAGACAAGTGAAATCAATCAGAAGCTCTATTTTTCCACCATAAAGCTGTTTAAGCTAGTCATACACTTGACTAGCTTATTACCACTCAGTATTTGGCAACATACTAAAAAAGAAGTTACCATAGAAGCTGCCTCTTCGAAATGGCAAGTTTGTTCTTAAAAGGAATTAGAGAAAAACAGTTTTTCAACCTCAAAGTTCTGCTCTTTTGGTGAGGAATAAGGGTGTTTTTGCCACAAACACAGGAAGGTAAGTATAAATTTAAATAAACTTTTGCAGTGGAATGTAGAAATCAAGCAGCATGGCTTACACTTCCAGGAACTGAAGCTTTAGCATACTAGTGCATTATGCTGAATATAAGTGTTATTTAAAATATATTACTTCATATTTAGCTAAATGTTACTTTTCTATTCAATAGAAAGGTGGTGACTATTGGACAGAACAGGTATTTTCTCCTGTGCTTTGCCAGCACAGCTGTAGTGAATTTTAAAAATGCAGTAATAAGATAACCATGACTGAAGGTTAAAATAGAAAGATAACTGATAATAATTTTGATCCTGCATCAAGCATTACGCAATACATAACTTTCTATCCACCTGCATGTTAATATCAATATCAGAAACAGTAACATAGACAGTGTGAATAAGCAATACATGAACATTTTGGCTTTCAGCAAAAAGTTTCCCCACTTCTTTAAGCTCAGACAGGTGCAGCAATTTAACTGAAGTCCCTGTTAGTGAGGACAAGAGGAGCCACCAGGGTCCAAAGATAGAAGAGGAGACAGACCCAGCTGGAGGTTATCTTCACCCACACGGCTGGCCACTTACTTGTCATTGTTTTAAAATCTGCATCAGGGCTAGGAAGTAAGAAGTCAATTAATAGATATAGAAGGTACCTTTGACTATTCCTTGCTATCTCTCACATGAATCTGAAGTTAGAACAATGATTTGGGACACTCCAATGCAAGAGCCTTGTATGACGAGACAACTAAATCAGCAGTTTCCCAGTTGCATATGTTGATGTGCTGTTCTTAAAGGAAATCTCTCAGTGAGCTACGCAACAGATCCCTGACAGCTGCTGCTCTGTATTTGCTAATTTAAACCCTATGGCAGTCCTGGGGAAAGTAGTTATAAGCTGCAGCAGCAGAGGATATGTCCAAGTGCTCCCAACAGATCTAGGAAATCGTGTCTCTGTTGAAGTGGTGTGTACGGCTGTCCCTGCACATCTTTTCCAGGGTGAAGAGCCAGCAACCTTCAGCTGGCCTCTGACAAACTGCCCAAGCCAGTTTCACACACATCCTTCCTGCTGCTCGCGTAGCTGAAGGACAGTAACCACACTTTCTGTCCCTGCAGCTATGAAGCAGTCCACTAGGACTACTGTTTGTACAGGTTGTTTACATCTTATTCAGCAACACAAAATGGAGAAGGCACAACTCCAGTGCAACAGAGCAGCACCTTAACCAGCTGGGCAGGAGTCTCCTATCCCCCTAGAAACACTGGCACATACAACCCATCGCTCTCTGTCTAGCTCTTACCTGTACCAGTTCGTGAGTGTCATCATGATGTACAGAGAGGCAAGGAAGAGCATGAAGTGAAAGACGGCGTAGCTGTACTGAACACCATCCTTCTCATTATCCATGACACGGCGCACTTCTCCTTCCTCTGCAGCCCCGCTGCCTGGTCCCAGAGTCTCCTCCAGAATGGCACTGTCACTCCCAGACAGTGTCAGCTTCCTCACCTGGCTGTTACTTGAAGAGCGAATGCTGCAGTGTAACCCAAGGACAGACATGGTTAACAACTCCCTTTTCAGTTAGCTATGTGTGCTAATAATGCAAACAACAGACCACAATGAATGTCTGGGACTAGGAAATAGCATTTTTAAATCCATCTGGAAACACAAGGAAGCTCCTCAAAGAGCTGTTTTCATCTTAGCTTTTGTTAACCTAATCAAAAAATGTTCCTAGTCCAGGTCTCCTAACAAGTTTTGTTCCATTATCTGAATTGGGCTAATCAAGCCTATCCTCATCCACAAGAGGCCCGAGACCACAGCTGGGTATGAATAAGTGCAGGTACATTTTTCACTGGACCCAGATTCAAACAAAAAAAGCAGACAAATCCCAACTGTTTATCATTTGATAGCAGTGCAGATCCTACCTGGAATACAAGAGGCAAAGGACAAAGATAACCAATCCAACAACACTCTGGGCATCCCACCACTGGAGGGACTTGGGTGGGGCTGGAGTAGTAGGTACGACAGTGGTATTTGCTGGAACTGTGGGTGTAGCTATCTGGGTAATGATGTTCAGCAAACTTGGGTTACAGTTTCGTTCTGAAAGGGATTTCAAGGCACATTAGAGATGCGCTTTGCCAGCATTTAGCTAAGAAAAGACAACAGATAAGCTTGCAATTTTTCATTCCCTTTAACTGCTGGTCTCTCCGATTCCCCAGAGGCAGCAAGGACATGAAATATTTTTCCTTCCTGTAAGCTAGGCAAGGGTGTAATAAGAAAATAAGAATGCCCTGACACTGTTTTCTTTCCCCTCACAAACACCCCAGTTTAGTTCTGGAAAGAGACAGTTTGATGGTTCCAGTAAAGTTGGTTTTACTGCCTCACTAGATTTTCTCTAGACAGATCAGCAATTCCCACACAGGGACCTGTAATAACTACAAGCCCCATGAACACCAAAATATCTTACTCAAGACAGCCTCTTGCTTACCAGGCTCATTGGACATGGCCGACCAAGTGAGATACATGGTGTAGAGCGTGATTGCAGAGGACTGGAGAAGGCCAGAGTGAGGTTGGTATTCCTGTTCAAAGACAAAATAGCAAGCCAAGGTCAAAAGGGCAAGTTTTACCAATAGTTGGATAGTTTTAGTTTTACTCTGCTGCCACAGATTCAAGAACTATGAGCTTGAAAAAGTTTATTTTTTAGAAATGCATTGGGCTTTGTTCTATGTTTAAACAACTGGAAGAAACTCCTTAGAGTAATACAATTTATGCAGTGAGGAACTCAAACATGGAAGGAATAAGCAAACCAAGTCCAGTTTCCCTGTGCCCCAGACTTGGTTATGGGTTCTTACTGAGTTAATCTCAACTCGCTTAACAGTTTTGTAAATATGAATCTAGCACATGATTTATTTGAGCAATACCAGTTCAGAACCAAGTATACAAGCTTACTCTCAGATTAAACATGCTTACCCCTAATTTCAAAGCCACAGTATTAAGCCAATAAATTCCCCAATTTATTTTGCTTTTCCCTAATGGGTTTCTCCATTCTGCAAGAACCTTCACCACTAAAACCACACCAGCAGTGCCCCACAGGAAAACAAAGTCCAGAACAATGTTAGCGAAAAAAGCCTGTCTTCAGGAAATACGTCACTACGTAGTGCATTGGTTTCAGAGCAAGATTTTTTTTTAATGTTCCTAACTAGCATAACTGTGATAGCCAAATTTTAAAGTTCTTATGTCTGAGTGAATTGGTACTACATCTTTCTTATTTCTCTGCTTTGTATGTCAGAAGAAAATAGTAGAGAAAAATAATACCTGAACTTTTGGAAGGATGGAAACAATGGAGACAGCAATGCACAGGATCAGATTAATGCTTATGAAGAACTTGTTCTCAGTGCAGTCATCAGGTGTTGTGTAGAACATGTAGAAGAGCACAACAAAAACCAGCGACAAGGCATAGAACAAGCTTGTACAGGACAGAAGAGCTGGAGGGAAAAATAATTCTTACAATAAGCACGTAGTTTAACGGTGCATCTAAAGTGATGTAATGATCAGCTACCACTGTAAAGAGAAAGTCCCTCTTCCTCATCTGGAAGTCTGGTTCAGTAAGCTAGACTAGCAGAATGCCTTTTTATTAGGTATGGCTGAATTTCTGCTTTGGCTCACTAAGTAGTACAGATCAGGTGAAATCCAGTGCTGCCATCAGGAATAAGATGTGCCTTTCAGCAGCAGTTTAATTGGTTTAACTGATGTCAAGCTACAGTGTCAAAATGCAAGTGCTTTTTGCACACTTCTAGTGGGCTATTTACAAGCCCTAAATTTCCCCTTCCAGGCTACAGGCCACCCATTTTCATTTCCATTCTGCTACATTCTTTGTAAGAAGCTACAAAATGCTGTTGCAGCATTCGTAGCTATGAGCAAAGAACCACAACAATTAGCACTTTGTAATTTAGTGGTCAGCTTGGGAGCACGTGCTGAGGCACGCTTCCTGCTGTGCTGCAGCCACTCTCAGCCACATAACTGACTTCCCGAGGACCTCAGCAGGGGAGGTGGCGAAGCAAAGTCAGAGCTGAAGAGACCCAGGCTACTGCCTCTGCCCTCGCGCTGCAAACGAGCCAAGTGGTGTTTGTTGTGACTGTCAGAGCGGCTAAGGACAAGCCTGGAGTATTTTACATTTAATGAGAAAAAGGCAGCACTGCAGCTATTAATTCCAAATGTTTACATTAGTGACTCCAGACTGTGAAGTGTAATTTTAGGATATGTTTGCTAACTAGTAAGTGATATTCTGCAGAGTACTGGCCAGCAGAAACAAATCCTATACAGGTTAAGACTCCTACCTGCATACCAACATTTAGAATTTCCCTCCTCCATTCTCTGAACCCAGCTCTCATTCCAGGAGTGAGCAAAGTCCACAAGAAGCACCAGCTGGATAAGAATGAAGAAGAAGGCTCCACAAATACCAACAACAAACCAAGCTAGAAAAGGGAGCAAGAAAATAAGGGTTAGCTTTCATCATTTGCATGTTACCCCAGTTTAAAAAAAAAAAAGCTCCTAATTATACTGCAGACAAATGATGAAAAAGTCTGAAACTATATTTAGAAACACAGATGCTGTTAATCACTCTGGGCTCCATCCTGCAGAAGCATGCAAGTAGTCCCAGCTTTTCAAGGGTGCAGCCTATGCCAGTCAAGCTGGACATGGGAACGTTTAGCCCAATGTCTTTTCAGAACAAATGCAAGATCTAACCCGAGACACCTTTGCGTACATACGTACCATCACGCCACATTTCTCTGAAGATCAATGACTCTTTCAAGTTCCCGTGATGTGGCCAGAGAGTAAAGGTTTATTGTGCAGATTTTTCAGAGACTCTAGAGAAGTCTTTAGCACTTGTCAGTGTTCTGAGCAGCCTCTAATCTAAACAGTATCAGGAGACTCAGCCCAGTAGCGGTTGTGTCAGAGAGTACTGAATTATTAATACCCAACACCTATGCACTGGAAAAGGGATTGCTTATTGCCATAGCTTCAGCTGGTCACCAAAATACTGGATGAACCAAGGTACACTAATGAAGTAGGACAGAATTGGTGTTTCCTACAAGCTAACTTACACTATCACAGCCACAGCCTGGTAAGCCTGTGAAAGGTTTGAGTTTATTAAACAGAATTCCACGATGACGTATTAACTGTACCTGTTGTGAAAGGCCCTTCAGGAATGTAAAATGCTCCAACCATGATAGCCACAATGGCAGCTATTTTGAAGAACCAGAACCTTTAAAAGAAGATACAAGTTCAGAATATTTGTCTTACTCTGCACACAAGTCATGTGTTTTACATTATCTGCAAGCAGCTTGCTGTACATAGATGAGTGTCTAACAGAAATTTTAAGAAAAAAAGTTGTATTCAGTGGGATTACAGATAAGGATGTTCACCAAATCGAGCGAGGGGGTGAAGCAATGGTCAATACATTGGAGACATGGACTGACAGAAACCTCAAAGTTCAACAAAGGCAAATACAGAGCGTTGCACCTCAGACAGAAAAACCCCAGGCAACGGGACAGGCTGGGGGCTGACTGGCTGGAAAGCCGTGCTGAAAGAGCAGCTCCTGCTCTGCAAACAGAATGTGAGTCAGCAGCTCATCCTTGCAGAAGGGAAGGCTGACTGTACTGTTCCGCTTGGAGAAGGGAAGAGAAAGATCTAATTGAAAAGAAAGATGTAAAGATGACAAAACCAGACTCTCCTTGCAGGTGCACGGTAAAAGGACAAGAGGCAACATAGGCAAGTTGCAAAAAGAGAAACTACAATTAGATACGGCAAAAAATTGCCCAGAGAGGTCAAAGCATCCCCATCCTTGGGGACATTCAAAACTCAACTGGACAAACCCAAACAACCTGCTCCACATTGGTGCTGCTCTAACTAAGGGGTTGGATTAGATGACCTCCAGAGCTCCCTTTCAAATTAAATGACTCTGTGATAATTCAGTCATCTAGCTGAGAACTAACCCAGTTAAATCAGTGAATCAGAAAGCAGTTTATGCTAGATTACTGAATCAGACTGGCCTAGCGAATGACCCAGTGGGCACCAGAGTCAGTGCGAGGAAGGGGATATGAAATAACTGAAATCTAGCATCTCTGTGGGAACACAGAGTAGTGCCCACAGTGCAGCCCTTTTGGTTACCCAGCCTCAGGGCATCATCACTACACCGAACAGGTTACATAAATACGACGATTTTTAGGAGACTGAAGTGTTACTCTGTATTCAGTGCAAAACAAACTCGAGGCTGTCAGTGTATGCATAAACAATTTGCCACTGTGTTCAGCAAAGAAACTGGAGAGGACAAAGAAAGGGAACAAGTTGGGAGACCCGACAGCTGGCTCACACACATACCCATTATGTACCGCAGCTCTTGGATCATTGCTTGTTTTCACTTGTATCATAAGCAGAGAGAAGAGAAAGAAGAACACTGCCATGGCAAAGCTGATTCGATAGACAGCTCGGTAGCCAACAAACACTTCGCAGCTGACAAAGCCGTTCATGTGCGGTATCCGAGTGTGAAGCCCCTCATCGCAGAATCCCGGTATCTGAGTAAAGACACATTTAGTTGTGAATTTACCTCTGCATTTGTAATTACATTCTTTACACACTCTAACAGCTACAGCTCTCAGTCAGCTCTCCTCTGGGAGATCTGATAACAAAAGACCTTGTGCTCAGCTGGCCTGAACAGACCTTATTATCGCCCGTCTTTCCCCATGTCAGCACTAAAAGCATCCAGGAAGATACCAGAGCAGCGGGCCTCTGGTAACGCCTGGCCACCTCCAGGTCTGGTTAGGTTTCAGAGACCAGGCACGTATTTAAAAATGCACATTCGCCAAATCTGCTATGTCTGCTAGAAGCCATCAGTGCACGCAGTCTCTTACCTCGGGGGACAAAGCACGCTCGGGTGTTTGTGTCTCTCGTGCAATCGGCTCCGAACGAAGCAAATCCACCGGCAGAAGGAGCGGCTTTGCAAACACCTAGAAAGGGGTTTCCCCTCCATACCTTTTTCAGCTGCGCTTCCATCCCGGGCGCCAGCATAAGGCAGGCGAGGGCGGTGCTGAGCAGGAGGAGGAAGGCGTAGATCAGACGCGTCACGGTGGAATTCTTGCTGTTGGGGCAGCATCGGCACAGCAAGCAGGAGGCCCCGCTGCACAGGCACGGGACCTGGCGGACACAGACAGCGAGGCCAGCTCAGCGGCGCGGCCGGGGATGGGCCTTCTCCTTCTCCCCGTCCCCGTCCCCCGGCCGCCCCGCCCGCTCACCCAGCTGGCCAGCGAGCAGACCCCCAGCGCTGCCCCCATGGCGCCGCCGCCGCCGAGCTCCGCTGGCCACTTCCTGCTTCTGCCTACAACTCGTGGTGTCGGGCGGCCACCCTCCAGCGTCGCCGCCGCTCATTGGCTGGTCGCGTCATCCTGGCGCGCTGGGGGGCCGCTGCCTTCCAATGGGAAGGCAGGGCGGAGCGGCGCGCGAGCGGGGACGACGAAGGGCGTGGTCGGGGGAGTTGTTTATGAACACGTCTTCCGCCTTCTCCGGCGCGAGGCCGCTGTAAGAAGAAGGGAAGCTGATTGGTCGAAAGACTCAGCGAGTAGGCGTTTCCCCCAGCAATACAGCCGATAAGTGAGACTGATGGGCAGGCGCTACAGCCAGTCCGGACATCCCTCTCCCTGAGGCCGCGGGGGGCGCTCGACGGTGGCGCGGTGCCCGGCGGTTGCCATGGCAGCAGCGCGGGCGGGCGGACAGCATGGCGGACGAGGTACCGGCGGCCCCCGCTCCGCTCCGCTCCATGGCGGGCCTCGGCCCGTGCAGAGGATGCGCTGGCGCGGTCGGCCTCACCGCCCGGCGTGGGGCCCGCTCAGCCGCACTCGCGTCCCGCCGCGGCCTGCACAGCGCGGCGGAACCCCGTCGGCCTCTGCCCCTTTTGCCCCTGCTGAGCGGTGCCCGGGCCTGTGAGGGGGCTCGGGGGGGACACACACAGCTGAGCGGGTGCGCTCCTCGTCACCAGAGCCCGGGGGCAAAGGAAATGGAGGGGAGATGGCTGCGCGGATGTCACGTCAGCGGCGAGGTGACAGAAGTGGCACAGAAGCCTCGGGAAGCAGTCTGGAGCTGCTGGCATTGGTGTTGTGAAATAGCAGAGGGCAGGGTCAGAACTGACCAGTTTAGGTCGCAGGATTTGTCCTGGCTGGATCGATTCCGGCTATTGCACATCACTTCCCGCTGTGTCAGAGCCTTCTTTCCGTCACACGGTCCCTTTCCAAAAAACCTGCTTCCATCACAGAAACGGACAAGTAATCCGAATGGCAGCTTTATTGCCATCGGAAATTGCCAAGAAATGACAAAAAGCATCCAGTAAACCAGCCACTTCTTTTCCATTGCAACGGTAACACTCAGAATACACAAACGTTACACTAACAGCATCATCTCTCTGGTGATCAGCCTCGTTTGTAAAGACATACAGGCTTCTTTCAGAAAAAGATCACACCATCAGTCATTGAAACTGTGCTTCCTTCAGATAATACGTGAGCCTTTGCTTTATTACTAACGCATTTTTCTCACCTTTTCGGGTGCACCAGCTGGATCTGCGAGAAGGCTTGCGCCGCATCCCTGCCACTTCACTGTTTGTTCACATGAATGTATGCAGAATAAAGGCAGAATCCAAAATTCTGTGTTCCCTTCCCAATAATCCTGGGTAAATAATTTCATGGGTATGTTGCTAATATATTGATAAAACTCAGCTAAATCCTGAGTCTGAGAATATTTTCTTCCCAGGAAGTTTATGAGACTAATAGTTTTGTTAAGTACTGTGGGCTTCTCCACTGGATTCTCTTAGGGAAAGACAAAGGTTACAGACAAAAAGCTTTTTCCTTCCACTGTCCACGTAACAGGAGATTTCCAAGTGCTCATTGTACTTCCCAACATAAACCTCCTCCGATTCTGCATAACGTCACCTCAAACCACACGTGTTTAACAGGTGATAAGGATGAAGTCAGCCTGGTGACTGTCAGCTGTGGGAACGAGACAGGATGTGGCAGGAGGTTATCCTGGTTTGTACAAAAATACCCTACTCTGGTATGTTAATTGGTTCTGACAGCAGAGTGAACCGGTGCATCCCTTACGGATCTGTACGGTACATCCCATATCTATCTATACATTAGTTGAAATGCCTAGAAGAAAAACCTTTAAATTGGGTAACACTTAAAGGAAATGAGTCCGATACAGTAATTTGAAAGTCGTTCTTTGCAGTTCTTTGTGCAGCTGAGCTCATAAAAATATGTCACTCAGGCTTGTGCATTAGTGCTATTCTCGTTAATCTCCAGGGTCTCCCTTTCATGATAGCAAAAATGCAGAACTTTTCCTGAGGTTCCCCGCAGTATTTGATGGTCCCTGCTCTGCATGGGCTATATTTTTGCAGATAACACATCCCATATACAGGTTATAATAAAATAATTCTTTGACCATCCAGAATCTTTCAGTCAGGTGAAGGGAACTGCAAATTGGAAGGGCTGTAAAAATTAAAAAATCATCTGTAGTCTGTGTTTCTATAGTAGTGTTGCCTTGACGCATACACAGGTCAAAACATCTTACTGTGCTCTGGCCTGCACAAACTTCCAAATTTTGAGGTATTGGCATCAGCTTCCTAATATAACCCTCCTAATTACTGGACTTCGGTAAAGTGTTTGGCTTTAAACAGTGTTTGTAACTGTGCTTTGGTGGGATCTCCAGAGCATAAAGAATTACAGAGTTTTCTTTAGGGACAACTGCTTTTCCAGCAGTTTAGTTCAGGCTTTAGGCTGAGCTCTGTTACAGCCTCCAGATCTTAAACCGTGCTTTGAGAGCAGCTGTCAAAGCCCTCCACCCGTGAGGCAGTCAGTCATCAGATAACGGGCAGAACGCTGCGACGGCTGAAACCGCCACTGGGTTCAATTAGTCCATAAATGGTCAGAGCTCATCGTTTCTACAAAATCACAATGTTCCAGCAGGGTGGAAAGTTCTCCCAAGTATAAACATTGTTGTTTGTGGGGCTGCCAGGTGACTTTGACTGGGGTCTCCCCTCGTGGCGTGCTGCCTGCCGCGGTCCCTGGTGCAGCGCAGGTGAGCGGTGCCGGCAGTGTGGCTCTTCGCTGCGCGCAGGCTGGCCGCGCACTCGCAAACCCCTGCAATTTGAGATCAAGAAAAATCAGCCTAGTCCACGCTCTGGAGTCTTCAAACATGCAAGCTTCTTTTCTCTGCAGTCCTTTGCTCACGATTTTATAATTCTCCGCTTCCCTTGGCTGCGAGCTCAGTGACTGCATTAGCACCTGCCTCCGCGCTGCTGAGGCTCTCCGTTTTCCTATCGTGTCGTGGATACGTGAGTCATCTTATTTGTGATCTGCTGAGCTGAGTGAGAGTCAGAGTTGTGCGCTTCAAGGCCATTAGTAACGCTGCTAAAGCTTGCATAATATATTCTTCCATGTCTAAATCCCTGAGAGATTGAGTAACTGTTAGGTTTTTTTTCACCCCAAGTGACTATGCGACTGGATGAGTCACTGCTGTTATGATAGGAGAATTGTAATCTTTGTGCCTTTCCAGTTTTTTTTGGCCAGAAATTTATTTTATAGGACACCTTTGTTCAATCTCCTCAAGTCGTTATATGTCACCAGAGACCTTTTCACTGACTTCACTGCAGATCATGTGCTATGGTCTGGAAAATGCGTTAGTTTAGGTTATTGGTAAAACAGATGGAGAGGAATGTCCACCTTTATCCAACACCCTGGAATGGTATTACTGAGCTGTTTCATCTCATTATTTATGGAAGCATTAGTGAAATTTAAACATATTGAAAAGCATTTAAACAACATTAAAAAAGCTTATTAAAAAAGAAAAAAAAGAACCCACATAAAGAAACAGGTATTCCGGAGGGAGTATTTTGTACAAAAGACCTGCACTGACATCTGTGAATGACCCACGGAAGGGACTGGCAGCAGATGGCTGGTGGAAGGGAGGAGGGAGAGAAAGGCGCCCATGGTGCCAGGGTGGTATCCCTGCCACGCGCGGGGTGCGCAGCGGGGCCTTCGCGGAGCAGTGCCTGCCCCAGAAGGGCTGCTGGGCGCCGCTGGAGCAGCCCTCGCCCTGCTGGGGTGGGAGCTGGTGGTCGCTGTCCCAGGAGCAGCCTTGCAGCCAGGGGCACCGCTGGCGCTGGGCACCATCCCCGCAGGGGAGGCAGTTAGCGCAGAGCCCAGCGCAGCCCTGCTCCGCCTGCGCGCTGGTCTGGGCTCGGGTGGGATGCGACAGCTCCGCGGGCTGTACTGGGCAGCAAGGCTCCTGCTTTCCAGTAGCCACTACAGAGTGGCCAGCCACAAAGCAAGCTAATCTACTCGAGCATTGTCCAAGCACACTTACAAATGTTGGTGAGTTTATTGTTTCAAATGTTTTTACAATTTTTTGTTGCCTGATGTATTTTTTTTTTATTCAACCAGGATTTATGGCCCCTGTCTCTGTGACCCCATCTCTCCCATGAGAGCCTGAGCTGAAATCCAGCTGGCCAGACTTCTTGTATGAGCAAGCATTGTAGCAGAACAGCTTCTAGTGAAACAACAGTGTGAGGAAAAGTCAAGAATTTCTGGATTTAATCCCGACTTGGGCAGTGACAAGTTGTGGGGCTTTAGGTGAGCCACAGGACTGTGCGAGTTAATACATAAAGTGAGAAAACCAGCATATCCCGGAGTCGTGGCAGGCTCCGTTTGTTCATTTTTCCACACATCTTAATATCAGATGAGTGCCTGACCCAATTTTTTTCTCATACTAAAAAGAGCAATGCAGGATCATGCTGGCCATGGTCATTTCTTTTAGCTGCAGATTTCTTTCCCCCTCTTTTTCCATTGTCCCCCACACCGGTGCTGCTGCTGCTTTCCAAGATGTTCTGAAGCTAGTGAAATAGTTTTTTCTCATAAATCTTTTCAATCACGTGAATCCTCCCAGCGTACCAGCTGACATTTTAGATGTTGCATTTTTGCACTTGTGCCAGGAAGCATTTAGCATGTTACAGTTGCTTATGTTATTGTATTTTTTTAAAGAAGGGAGAACAGTTCCTTCCTCTTGTGTCTCCAGCAGAGAGACTGTTTCTCCTTGAGGAAGGAGTTCACGTGATCATATAGATGCGTCAGATAAATCCCTTCCCACGTTTGAGATTTGTTAAGTTGAATGATTGTTTTTCTGAAGTCAATAGCTGGGATGGTTGTGTGATTTAACATCTCCGGAGCAATTTTTTCTTCTGTTCATGAGCTTTAAAGAAATGAAGTCTAAAAATGAAATCCTTCAACTTAGGAAGGCTCATTAACCAAACACTCTCAACTGCATTATCTTCACAAATATTTCTCGCGGTTTGTTTGTTTAAAGCTGGCCAAGAGTTCCAGAAATACTTTCAAGATAACAAAAATGGGCATCCAGATCAGAAAGGAACTCCGTATTTAGAAACTCTGAAATACTACTGGGGGGCGGCTGTGCTGTTAACCCTTTTCTGGTTGCTCTGAACCTCTGTGATGTTGGAGAGTGAGTCATGGCACTCTTCTTCATATAAATGTTTTTCCCATCCTAGACGATTTAGAAAAAAATGTACCCTAGGGGAGTCTAATAATACCATACCATCTCTAGTCGCATCGCTGAGTCCAAAAGGGTTGTTTCCCGAGAGACCCTAAATCAAGCAGTTTGCTGAAGGCAGTGTAGGGTAAGAGCTGACAAGGCTCGGTATTCACTGGGTCCACGTGCAGCCGGGGCAGAAACAGCCACAGGCTTCATTCTGGAAGGGAAGGAAGGAGAAGAACTGAGGGCTGAGTGTTGGTTTATCAGGGGATTTTACAAACCAGCTTCCTGCTGCCTAACGCACCTGAGAACACTGAGCCTTTGCTACAGATTCCCACACACGAATTTTTACAATGTACACGGAGGATGTCACGTTATTGCAAAATGGAGAGTGTCTGCAGGAGACAACAGCAGGGCACCTTGCTAAGCCTGACCTCCACAGGCATCGCAGGGGCAGAAGCAGAGTGATTTCCCCCTAATATAAGTAATAGTTTGGTTCTGAATTTGCTGTCTTTGTGAGAGAATGGCGAATTTTTTTTTTCAGACTCTGAAGGATGGCTCACAATTTTTAACTAAAATGTGTGTTAATATAGCTGTGTTTGTTACTGCGGTTTTAGGGGCTTGCGCAGAACCCAATGCCTTGGCAGACCCGCAATGCAGTTCTCGTGGATGTTTTCTTTTCAAAGCTCTTTTTTCCAAACGTGTATTTAGTATCATTAAAGTCCTCAAACAATTTCATGCAAGAGCCATCAAAGCAAGCAGAAACAGACACGCTGGTGCTCATGTGTATGTCAGAAAATTTCACCGCACTAACAGTGGTTTCTGGGCTGAGAAATAGTCCCTGCAAGAGCACAGAGCCTTTGGTGAGACAACAGCGTGAACGAGGTGCCTCTTCCTTGCCTGCCCGGATGGGTTTCATCTCGCTGTCTTGAAGCTGCCTACGAGGCAAGTGTCTAATCCACGGTGGTTACCCAGCGAAGACGGACAGGCGGGATGAATTGCTCTCCGATGTCTGATCCACCGCTGCTCCCTCAGTCCTGGCCTCTACTTACTGTCACAGGAACTTTGACGTATTATTTTCAGATGAGCTTTTGTGGTTTTAGAATGAAAGCCTGATTGTAGCCAGATACTAATTTCAGTGAAGAAAATAACGTGCGAAACCTGATGCATGCTGGTCAACAAGGAATGTGGTGGGCAGTAGTAATCTCTACTTAATCATATGTCTGTAGGGGTTGAAATGTAGTTAGCATTCTATGGCTAGGCACCAGATAGCGTTAAGATATTGCTTAACTGAAGAGCCATTATTTACTGTTAATAAAACTGATACCATGACACATTCCTTATGGCGTAGATGCGCTGTCATATCTTGGCAACGGCAACGGGGAATTATTCTGCCTGGCTTGCAGTCTTGTCTTCATTGTAAAAGGAAAAATAATGAGGCTGTAATTACCCAGCTTGGAACTAAATGAACCCAACTGAAAATGCTGAATGATGAAAGATGACTCCTAACAGCTTCCCAAACTTAGCTTCTTTGGATACCATTGCTGCTGGTGCCAGTGTCAGCTCCTGGCTCTGGCTGGGCTGTATCCTTAGCACACACTGCTCAATTGTTTGCACTGTGGTGGTGTCCCAGCTTGAAGCAGCGTTGAACAAATAGCAGTAAATATACCATAAGCCTTGCCAAAACGACCTATTTACATGAGGAAGTCAGTACGTGGCAAATTAGGATGAAATTCATAGTGCACAAGCCCCTCCATATTAATTCTCAGGGTAAAAATCCCTATCACATAGTGGTTTACTCCAGATTAGTAATTACTTTGCAGGTGGAATCACACACTTCTCTCTCCAACATCCATCATTTCAGCATCCAGTCTGTGAGGTTTCTCTAATTTCACATCTTAAATTTGTCTGATAAACCAGGAGATTCAATGAGTCTTTTTTTCCCCTTCACGCAAGTAAGTAGAAGAAAAGGAGGGGTCTGTTATTCCGTTCTTTCTAGTTCTCAGTTTCACATGATTTCTTCTTAGCCAGCAATGCAACAGCTAGCAGGCTTACTTCCCAGATTGGTTGAGATACTGAAAAAGTAGTGATCTGCTGCCTTCAGCACAGAAGCGTTGTGTTTGGTGGAGCTGTTGGAGAGCTGAGGATGAACTCCCCACAGCAATGAAGAGACATAAAGGAATGCTTCTAGGTGCCCAAGTGGCTGCATTCTTGTTCAACTCATCCTTGACAACTGCCAAGATTTAATTGTATTATTAATGATATGTTATGTTGCCTGGAGACTTGGATAAATAATAACTAAAAAGGCGTCTTAGTCAAAATAAAGAGGATTTTTCCCCTAGTTGCTCAGTTTGAGCCCTCATTTCTGCAGGAAAGCAGGCAGCGCTGCTGTAGAGCACACACCTCTTGTCCAAACAGCAAGATGTCCTGCTGGCTGCCATAGCGATGGAAAGAGCAGAGGCAATTTGGGGTACCAATTGTACAATGCACACGCCCATTCAGCACAGCATCCACTTGCTTAGCAGCTCGGTCAGTCAGCCAGGTCCCAGCAGCTATGGCCAGCTAGAGAAGGGCAGCTCGCAAGGTGTCCGTCTACAGAGTGGGCCATTTTACAGATATTTAGCTTGTTGTGTGGAGCTAAGATCTTAACACATGGCTCAAGGAAGCTGATGCATATTTACACACCTTTGCTAGATTATTCTTGTGATGGATAATCTGATAAAGATACTTGATGCTTTATCAGGCCAAGTTTTACAAAGCTGAACACAATTACTTGAGAGATGTTACAAAAGGAAATTATTTAATCCACAAAAGTGAGTGGCAGCTGAGACCTGTACGAAAGCATTAAACTCTGTGTCCAAAAAGCTGTAATCCTGCATGAAAGTGAAAATTTTACACCTGTCCAAAAAAACCCAGCCCAGCTTTGGGAGAAAACAAGAATATGAAATAGATACAGTGAATTAAGGGAGTAAATGGAACCCCTTAAAACCTGGAAATGCTAGAATAACCATAAGGGAATAACCACGACACAAAATGCAGTAAAACAATTACATCTCAAGAACAGCAGGGAGTGAGACTGGCCATTATTAGGTGAGGAGGATCTGCTGGCAAGGACCCACGGGAGCATTGGGCTGTCCATCTGTGATGGACATGAGGGAGCTGCCAGTAACAGTGCAGACAAGGTTAATGTTCTGAACTGGGTGATAATCTATCTCTGTAGTGCTCGTTTAGCCTTCTGTCTTTCGACCAGCCAACTGCCAAAAGGAAATGATAATACCTCTTTTCCTTTATTTTTCCCTGTCTTGGCTATTTAAAGGATTAAGCTTTCTGAGGCTGGGGCTATGCCTTAATATCTACTACTACAGCAGGGACGAAGCGTGGGATCTCAGTCTGAGACACGGGTGTAACACCACCAGGATCACTCCAGGATTGATGGCTCTGTCTCCTGGCAGATCCCACTCCCTGCAGCATCCTGCCTTCCTCCCAGTAGCCATGCAGCTGGTGAGGAACAGCAGGGCCTCGTCAGCCCCTGTGCCCACCCCAGGGTGGCAGAGCCCTTCGCTAGGTCACACGATGTGCAGGGTGGCCCTGTCCCCTTTGCTTCCCCCTCCCTGTGCCAGTGCTGCACGCCTGGGCAGCACCTGAAACCCAGGGCAGGTTCCCAGTGCGGTGCTGGGAGCAGAGGGCTGTCTGCAACGCCCGAGTGAAATGCTCCCAGGTCACTAAGCAAACCCTGTTTTTATTTCACGTACACTGTCAGAACAAACAGAATATTTTGTTCCCTGACCAGAACATGGAGCTCTTCCCACAGCGCGCCCTGAACTCCTGCTGCTGTCAGACCAAATTGCAGGGATGCTGCACCTCCCCAGTCTCAGCCTTCTTGGCCTCAGGAACAGTTAAGAACAGATAAACGGCGCCGTGTCTAAGGACGTGGGGTGGCACAGGACATGGGAACAGCCTTATTGAGCTTGTCCTGGCTGCTGCAGTGGCCAGCTGCTTCACGAGGAGGCATCTAGTTACACGTACCCCCTCCGTGAACTGACACGGAAAGCAGGGAATCATGCCAGGAGGTTACGCTTAACCTTTTCCCAGCCTTAGGTAGAGAGTGAGTGTATGTGGTGAAGCCTGAAGACTGCAGTCCTTTGACTCACAACAGAGGATTAATAACCTGAGTTTGATCCCTCACCATCCCAAAGCAGGAGTACTCTGTTCAAGGTCCGTGGAATAAAATCACGTGAAAGCGCATTTAACTGAGAGCCCAACTCAGGATCAAAATATTTACACGACTTCTGCACATCTGCAGCAGGAATCCTTGTCTGGCTGCCAAACACCAGGGAAAAATCTTAACTGTTGGCTGGGTGGCTCTGGCAGATATAAAGCTGAGAGAGAGGACTGTTTTCTTCTCATTTATTGGTATACTCCTTTGCTCTCCAAAAGGGGAGACTGGAAACCCAGCCTACTAGTTGTTTTCTTCCAAATACCTCATCTAGCAGAAACAGTGGGACAAAGGGAAGGAGTACCTGTGCGCGGGCCTCAGAGGATCTCCTTCTCCCCGCCAGCAAGATCTTAGCAGTCACGTCGCCATCAATTTCAGCACTACATCTCCTGTTTCACCTTCTCATCCCAACAATCATTTTTAGCTCTTTCTTAGCAAGCAGAAATAACCTATTTAATTCATCCTTGCATATTCCCCCCCACCTCTGAACACGTCCCTGAGCTGGCAGAGATGTTGCTATTCACCCTGGGTCCCAAACAAGAAAGCTTTTACCAGTGGGCCAATTTGCTGGTGAAGCATGTGCTGGATGCGTGACCTTTGTGGGTTTACACTGGAGAAGCTTCTGGATTCCTTTAAACAAACAAATCCCTTACCGAGCAGGATTTATGCTTGTTTTGTAGTCTTTGTGCTGGTAGCCAGCTGCGGCGCTTGCTCCTATCAGCAGCAGGTAAAGTGCATCTTATATGGAGGGTGTGGGGGAGTTTGCAAGGGGCCTGGGGACCCTTCGGGTAACACGTGGCATAGGGCAGTGCTGTTGCTGACTGACGGCTCTGGCTTGCCATGAGATCGGAATTTGAGACCTGCTTGTATTTGTTGCAGCTGCAGAGGTAACTGTTGAGTGACTTCTTTTGCAAGAGCCTTTGGATGGGAAGAATTTTGCAGAAATGAAGGATTAGAGGGTGCACGTCCACAATGGGCTTTCAGCAGAGGCTTTGAACCAGACTTCAGAGACTATTAAAAAAAGAAAGCTCATTTCTTTTCCAAATTTAATACGCTCCCTAGAGAAAAAGGAAATAAAAGTAGGTTTGGGCTGAGACTCCAACCTACGTAACCGGGAGAAGCCTTTTGGAGGAGTCTGGCTGAGCAGACAGAGGAGAAGAGGTCCCTGGGGAGCAGTGGCCAGGAAGGGGGAACGGACGAGCTCGTGGAGTGAAATTGCCCAGAAGCAAAGCACGGCCACTCGCTTTGCAATGAAAGGCTTTATCATCTCTGCACAGATTACTGGAGCTAAAAATAGCTCCAGCTCAAAGTAAACAGTTTTTTGAGTGTGCTCTGCCTTGCTGGCATCACAGCCCCGTGCCGAGCCACCGTGCCAGCAGCCACGATGCACGTCCCCACGGTCCCCATGCCGAGAGGGGCTCCCCACCGCCAGGCTCAACTCCTAGCCCCTGCCTGCTAATAGAGCTGACCCTGGAGGAGGATCACTAATGAGTTTAGCCTCATTACAAGCTTTTTCTGTGTTTCACGTGTTGATGAACCTTTCTGGATGAGCAACTTTCATAAAAACAAAATGGGTCTGAATGCCAAGTAATTCATTCAGCCATCCCAACACCCACTCTCTCTTCCCTAAGCAACAGCAAACCGTGTCCTTCCTTTAACAGCAAAAAGAGTGGCTTGTCACTAAAGCTGCTTTTACCTGTCGGTTTCTCTTCTTCTGATGAATTTCTGAGTGCAAGCTGTTATCTGATAGCTTAGAATATCCACACTTTCCTTAGGGAGCCCAGCAGACTGTTGAAATACGTTCTGCATTTTTTTTCATCAAAAGTTCCTTTGAAGTCTTTATTTTGGGGGCGGAAGTCTGGAAAAAAATCAGGTTGTCACATTTTTTCCATGCATAGCTTGTGCTATTCCACATTTCCTTGCAATCTTGATGACATCCAGTGACACAGAGCACTCGATGCCTGGGAAATGCATTGGGAAGCCACTCTGACACGAGGAGGCTTCACGCTGCATCAGGGGGCTATCAAAGCGCTGCTCTAAGCCCGGCAGCGTGAGCTTCTGAGGAAAGGGAGGCTCAGGCTGCACAAACATTCAGGTCAGAGGCAGGTCAGATCCTTCTGAAGCAACAGCCTGTCTCTTTGGGCTTCGGAGCTTCCCGAAGGGTCCTTTGTGCTGGTGGTTTTTCTTGCTGGAGGCAGGGCGCAATCCGGCACCGCAGAGCTGCTCCGGGCGTGTGTTTCTTTACATTAGCACTCTTGGGGATACTCTCACCTCATTTTGACACTTGCCCTACGAGATCGCTCTGGCTTTGTCCCTCCTCCAGCTACAAGTTGACAGTCAGCTCGTGGGACAGCTTCTTGCCCTTCCCCGAGCCGTGCTCTCTCTCGCCCTGTGCCGCACCAGAGCAGCACAAGCTGCAGGGCCTTGTGGGACCGTCCCTTCGCTGGGTGCCACTCTCCACATCCCACTCTGCGATGCGGAACTTGAAAAGATCCCCGCAGTTGTCTGCAGACCAACTGCATGGTCAACAGCACCAGCAGCCACCAGAGCAGAGCCAAACCTCGCTGTCCAGAGCAGGGAATGTCATTAACGCCAGTCCTGGACCACGCAAGATAGCACAGTACAAAGCAGATGGATGCAACAAGCAGCAAAAACCTCTAAGGCAGGCGTATTGGTCAAGTGGGAGCCATAGAGGAGTATAGCCAGCCATTAAGGGCTGATTGCGGGTGCAGCCGAGTCAGTCGACTCAAGGCTGTAACACCATCCATCACACGGAGCGTGCCGCGCCAGGCGGCTGTAACGTCTCCTCGTCATGGTGAGGGAGGAACTGCACTTGCTCATAACCCACACCTCCGGGTGAACATCTTGTGGTGTACAGAGCAACGGGACAAGAGGCGGTGAATCTGAGAAGTAGCTAGAAGTTAGGGTGGATTTCCAGAGAAAACCATCAACTTTCATTTAAAACTTGGAAGAACGAATACACTGAAAACCACACATTTTTATCCTAATGCATCAAGATTTCACGTAAACATTTTGGCATCTTGGGATTTATTTTTTTCCCTTTGTGGAAAAACCCCAGATACGTTCTGTAGGAAATCCCAGATTGCATTTTTCTACTTAAAAAGAGTTTAGATGGAAAATGTTTGACCAGTGCTTGTAGGGGATGGTCTTGGGTGAGGAGGACACTGTAAGCATACATGAGCGCGTGCAGGAAAGGATGGGCTCCGACGGATGCTGTGGGGGAGGTTGTTCCCAGGACCAGACACGCAGAATTGGGAGGTTTGAGTATGACAGATAGTTAGGACACATCTTATTTTAGAAGTACAGATCATATACCATGCTCTCAGCTTTTTGAAGTGCTTTGTTGTTACTATTGCTGTATATCACATGTATTGGCACGGCGCAGGCCATAGGCTGCCAAGAAAATACCTGGGTTGCTGGTGCAGAATTTACATCCTTCCCAGATTTGGCCTTCAAGCCCTGCATTGAAAAGTCCAAGCATTAGTGTAAAGCTGTGGCCTTCTGGATCCCTTTCAAATATGAGCTGGATTAAAGAGAAAATCATAGCCTTGGCCAGGCCAGCGTGGCAACCTCCTGAGGCCATGCCAGTCCCTTGGCACAGCATGACAGAGCCCTCCTCCCTCTGTTGCACCTTGTGAAGACAGGCAGGGTGTTGTGGTGAATCCTTTACCGTTACTTTCGGGTAAGTAGTAACACATGACTCAGAAGCACTGGAGAGAGATGACTTTCTGCCAAGCGATACATCGCAGGAAATCAAACTGGCTGCCCACAGGGCTGGTTTTGAAATAAACCAGAATTGGGTTGGGAGGCAGAGCTACACGAGGTCACTTTGGGGATGCACCAAGGATGGGTATGTTTTGCTCTGCTGAGGTCCATTCTCCTTCCTCCATGTCTCAGTGTTGTTATCAGGGTGTTTCCTGCACTGCCTGCTTCTTTTGTTGGTGTTTTTATCTCTTCCTGCAATGGCAGGGGTGTGGGTATCTATCATGGCAAACAGCTCGTTTTCGAGTGCACACAAACAGATTCTGGCTGGAGGCGGCGAGGCCAGCGGAGGTGGAGCAGGTCTGGCGGTGCAGCCGGTGCTGGGGCGAGAGGAGAGGCTGGTGCTCCTTGCTGGAGCAGAGGCAGGCAGTGAGCTCCAGGGCCCATCTGTGGTGGGAGAGCTGCAGGGTGGCAGAGATGCCCTCTCTGTGTCTGTCTGGTGCTCAGCGAGGTGGCAGATGGGGAGAACCAAATCCTTCTGGCTCACACTGCTCACTTTTCACGCAACCTGAAATAAAAGCTTGTCTAGCTCGAGCAGGGACTGGATCCGGTCCTTAGCAAATGCCCTTCATGCTTTCCAGTGGAGTTGTGCCACTTCTTCTCGCTATTACAAAGCTGAGGACCAGAGTATCCTTACAGCAGGGATGGAGCGAGTCTTTCACTCTCTCAGTAAAGCACTAATGGGCACTGTTCCAGTCTGGGCGTTCAGGCAGGAGCAGGCAGCAATATCTACACCCTTGTGTGCTCACACACCTTCCCACCGTGCTGCTAGGGCTGGGCAGGAGCACGGGCCAGGGGCAAGGCTAGGGACCCAGCCCTGCAACCAGCTTGTTCATTTGCCTTCAGGAACCCTGCTGTGTCTCCAAGGCTGATGTGACACCACCCAGAGGGATGCTCCTGGGCCCCAGGGTGACAAGAGCAGCCAGAGCAGCCAAAACTTCCTTTTCCCCTGGAGTGGCCCCAAGCTCGCTGAGAGCTCCTGGGCTGTGCTTCACAGCAGGGAGGATACAAAGGTTTGTGCTTGATATGTGGTATTGCCTTGCCCTAAGCATCTTACCCTACTTAAATCTGGCTGCTATCATCAACTCTGTGTTTCACCCCAAAATTATGCTGGCACCCCAGGTCAGATAAGCTGAAGCACGCTTGGATCTTACCCCGTGGGAATCTGCAGAGCAAAAGACACTCTAAAAAACCACAAAGCTATTTTTTTCCTGGGAGACACCTCACTGGCACTACAGCTGGTAAAATAGGTCAGGCTGCACAGGGTGCGACGGTGCCTTTGGCCAGGCCCTGACAGAGAGGATGAACGGCGGGATGCAGCTGGGACCTGCACCCGAGCCCGGCACCGGAGAAGCCTGGGGAACCACGGGCAGGAGGAAGGGCCCTGCAGCAAAAGCCACAGCGCTGAGCATCGAAGGAAGGATGTTCGGGCACATGCAGCTGCCGGGAGATGGGGTTACAAGGCGAAGCTAAACAAAGATCGCCGTGAGAAGGAAACAGATCCCTCCTGCCGACTGTAAGGTAGGAGCCGAGCGGTAGCTGCTTGACATCATCAGGCTGAGCATTGGATTACAGCAGGCAGGGACTGACTCGGGAGGGGAGGAGAACACGCCCCTCGGCCCCAGAAGTGCAACTTCATTTAGCAGCTCCCAGTACGAGGAAACTGCAAGTCTGAAACTGGCTGCGACTCCCTCGGCCGGCTTGGCTGCTCGCCACAGCAGGCAGAGACGCCAGGAGGGTGTGATCCATCCTCGGTTTCTTCCTCGGCGGTGGGACCGCGGAACTTGGGATTGGCGAAGCAGCGGGAGCCGGGGTGGCCGTAAGTAGGGCTGTGCGCGCTGCTGCGGGCGCGTAGGGCAGGCGATGGGCTGCGACGGCCGGGAGACCCGCATGGGCGCGCAGCGAGGGGCTGCTCTCCTGCTGCCCCCGGCGCTGCGCTGCGAACGGGTGGTTTGTTTAGGGACACAGTTAACTTTTACAGAACCAATTGTGAACAGCGAGATTTTTGCTGCCCCCAGACCGTGGGCTGAAAAAAAACTAAGCTGCATCCTGGTTTTTCTGCTTGTTGGGAGCAGCCGTTCGTAGGCTGATGGCAGGAAGGTGGCTGCTGCTTCACTTGGAAAATAACGCAGTTCAGTACGTGCTGCGACGGGGTAGCAAGGAGAGCAGACTCTGCAGTTAGAAATCACAAAGGAGCGTGGATCAGTGACCCCCACGGGGATTTCTGGCTGAGTTTCTGACTTGTGTCCATTTATTCTGAGCGACTCACCAGAGGGAATCCCTTACAGCATCAGGGAGGCTCTGTGCTCGCGTGGGAACAGATGCCAGCCCGTGCGACAGGAGCCCAGCATGCCATCTGCACAGGGCTGTGGTGTAAATCCAGCCTCAGGGCTGCCGGGAGCTGCGGGGCTGCCCGAGGCTCTTCTTCAAAGCGTGAGCGAGGGCTTTGCAGAGCGTGGTGGCAGAAGTAGGCTCGGAGACTCCTTGGCATGCAGCTTTCCAAGCAAATGTTTCAAAAGGCAAAGGCTTGAGATAAAAAAAGAACTGCTGTGTGGTGTTCTCAGGAGGCTTTGCAAATTCCTTCACCTCGGGTCTGTGTGTCTTTCTCTCCTCCCTCTGGATTCCCCTAAGCAGCTGGTAGCGAGCTGTGGTGGTGAGCTTTCACATGCATCTAATGCCTTGGCCCCAAAGGGGTGTTTAGGAAACGTTTCCCTTTGCTTGGAAGGGGTAAGTGGAACCCCCTACTACGCCTATGGAACAAGAGCCACATGTAGCCATGAACCCAGAAGCAATCCCAGGGTGGCTGGGCTGATGGCACAAACTAGGAGGAGGACATGCTGGGCTCCAATTAGCCAGAGGCAGCTGCAGCAGGGATGCTGCAGCAGTGCAAGGGCAAGAGGAGACTTGCGGTGTGGGGATGACTTGGCCAGGGCAGAGGCCATCAGCTGGTTGCAGCTCCTCAAGCTCTGGGCTCTTTGCTTGTGACGAGGTCGGCATGCCTGGCTTGGGTAGCTGCAGGGCACACCTTGGCTTCCGAGACTCTCAGCTGGAAAGGGCCACCATGCCAACTGAGAAATTGTCATGTTTCTGCTCTCATGAGGGATGGTGTTTGGGAAAGAAGGATGGACAAAGAGTTACTCAATGCCTGGATTCATTCATAGAGCAGATGCAGGTTAAACAGCCGTGCAAACATGGATGCATCGGTAGTGCTTAATATATGTCAAACACAGATCAGGGCATTGAGTCCTTCAGACCAAGCTCAACACAGACCTACGAGTCCCCCATGCCTTCATTGTCAGGGATACTTTCCAGAGAGTGCAGACTCAGGTGCCTCAAAGAGCTGGAGACCATTAAATATAGTACGTGGGCTCCCAGTGTAGGCAGCTGGGTCATGGAGAGATGGAAACCCAAGAATGTTCATAGCCATGCATCTTCCAAACACCTGCTATTTCTGTACTCAGTGGCTGATCCTGACGAGGTATACAGGCACACCGTGAGCTAGAATGTGGGGTTTTCGCTTTTTTCCTTATCCTCTTATCCCAAAGAAAGGTACATCCACTTTTGAGCCCGCTTAGAATACCCACAGGCATACAACCCTGCTCCCCAAAATAACAATGGAAAGCATTTTCCAAGTTGCTGAGATTTCCTGATGTCCCACATCTCAGAGCCAGTTCCTGCAGTATGCTGCTGGGCATTAATCCCCCCAGCCTGTCTGGGCAACCAAACACCAGCGTTATTACTGTTTTACATGGGCTACACACAAAGCAGATGGTTTTCCTGGGCTCAAACAGGTGTGTGGCAGAATCCAGGATTAATCTGCAAGTCCATAAGGAACAGCAGAAGCCTCAGCTTTTTGTCTGCCTTTCTATGCCACCCTGTTCTGTTCTCTCCCATTTTCACATTCAAAGCCAAGATCCAATTGTTTCTCCATGCTCCTAAGTGTTTCCTTAGTGTCACCAAAGCTTTATAAAGGGACTGATCCAGAAAACAAGTTTTCCAACACAGTATCCATTTCTTAGACAGGATGAGAGAAAAAATCCCCACACTTCTAGTCGTCTCTAGCCCATGACTAGAAAAAGCCAAGTCATAGTGGGAGCTGCTCTCAAGGCTTGCCAACACCTACCAGTGAGAAGGGAAGGTTCAGCTGTTGCACAGACTTTGTCCCCAGCTCCTCATGACGGCAGTTAGAGAGGCCGAGGCATCGCTCCAGGACTCAGCCAGCACCTGTGGCGCGAGCAGGAAGGACAGCAGTTGGACTATGAACCACCCAGTCCCCCATTTCAAAACTCTCACTCCCTTTGAGCCTGCGGGGGTATAGACTTTACACCACACGCTTGTCATTTGTGCGGCAAGTTCCAAAATGCTTCCTTCCAGCACAGCCCTGGCGAGGCTCGGTGCTCTTTGCACAGCTCCTCCACGCCGGCACGTTGCTGGTCACAGGCTGCTGCCCTGGGAACTCCCTAGTGAGCACCAAAATGCCAACTTCTGTTGATACTTGCAGTGATGTCATAAGCCAAACGTGTCCCCACCAGAGCGTCATCAGCTTTACTGGAAATACTGTTTCTACAAAGTGTAATTAATCTGTGGCGCTCATTGCCATGAGATAGCACTGGAACAAAGAGCTCAGAAGGTATTTTAATGGATATCAGGTAGTTATCTCGGTAACAAAACAGTCCTGGGTATGATTAAGAGGATATTGCATTTTAAGCATTATAAAACCTCCTGGTTCAGAGTAATTAGTGACTTATGAAAAACATTCCACTACAATTACAAGTCTTCTTGCCCCTCCGAGGCCCAGGATTGCAGCTGCCGCTGGGTACAGGGCACTGAATGAGGCAGTCGCAGCCTGCTCGGGGAGGCCCGGGCTGCCGCTCTGAGCAGCGATGCTTGCAGCCTGCTTACCCAGGAGCCTAGAGACACGAGAACGGCCTTCTCCCCGCTGCCGTCACCTTGCGTGAAACCAGAAAGGATTTCCTCTCTGGATCAAAAGCAGCACCATAACAGCTGTTGTGTAGAATAATGCTGAATTCTGCCAAAAAGCATTCTGGGGTTGTTTGGAACATAGGTTCATTCTGAAGCAGCGCTGAGAGCGCCAAGTTTGTTTCGTGTGTTTGTTCCTTTTGGGTAACAGCTGATGAACACGGAGGGAATCTGAACCCCTAACACGTGCATCATGCTGGTGCCTTTGTAACTCATTCCTGATGGGGTATGGACATTTAGCTGTCCCATGAACATTTCCACAGGGGTCCCAAAATAAGCCATGGTACCCGGATTGCTTGTATGACTAGATTAGGAGATGTAAAGTGTTCTTTAATGAGTTACTTTAGCCCATCCTTAGTCACACTGCGTGGACTAATCCACCTCACCAGCCTTAAATCCCCAAGCTCCCTGTGTGGGATACAGCCTGGCCTTTGCACAGAGGGACCTGCAGAGCTCTGCCTATCACCCCAGGAGCAGCAGAACTGGGTGATCCAGAAGAGGATGAGCCATTGGGGGTGGAACAAGGGGCCCAGCTTCCGATTTGCAGGCTCTAGATCCCCAAGCAAGGGCTATGGGCACAAACACCTAGCCAGAGCCAAGGCTGCAGGGTTGGAAAGCCAATATCAGTTGCTAAAGAGTTTCTGTCTCCAAAAATCAGCTTTTTTTGAAATAAAATGGGGGGTTGCTCCCCACATCCCATCAGGAACAGGGCTGCTCAGTGAGAACCCCTACTTCAGAGCATCATTGCTCCAGTTTGCTTTAAGCTTCTCCTGGCAGAGGGCCATGTACGCCGAGATATTTTGCAACACATCTGAAGTGCTGGAGGTTTGACTGCTTGGGCTGCGTAACACATGAGCCAGAGCAAGGCAGGAAGGCAAAGGCGGAAAATAAAGACTCATGGATTTCCAAAGCTGGCTTTCTTCCTTCCTGCTTTTGTTTGCCTGCTTGGTGCCCCAAAAGGGCAATGCATATTCCCAGAGTTGTGAGAATGCCGTTTCTTTTCCGTTGCAGTGTTTCCAGTAAGCACTTCTCTGTAAATGGGGTAAACACTAACAAAAGTGTATTGTTAAATCCCTGTATCTTTGTTTGGCTACTGTCCTGATCATAATTAGTATTTTCCACTTCTGTAATCCTGTCATCTGCAGATCTGAAAGTGCTTTACAAATATTTGAAGCATCTAGCGAGGGGAGCGAGTATTAATAGCTCCATTTAACAGATGGGCAAACTGACACACAGAAGCAGCAAGTGCCCTGTCCTTGAAGCAGGGCCAGAGCCAGCAATTAGTCGGCTCCAGCAACTGGGGAGTTTCAAAAGTGGGTCAGAAAAATAAAGAGCAAGGCTGTAGATCTGTCCCAGCTTGGAAAATGATGGGGAATGGTTCCAGTCAGTGGTACTCAACCCCAATGGGCTAGACAGATGAATTGCTGAATGAGCTACTGTTTATATGGTTAAATGGTTCATCTCTTGCTTTCTGTTCTGCTGATATCTGTCCCTGGGACAAAGTGAAAAAACAGTCCATGATGTTCCAAAAAGCCTGAAAACTGAAACAGCTGCTAAAATAAGCAAGTGTCCTGTTGGCTGGGCTCTGCATGTCAGGAGACTGCAATGCACCCACAGATGGGAAGGCCACAGAGGAAATGTCTTTGAGCAGGGCCTGGGGCCAGCAGGAGAAGGCACAGCTGTGCACAAACAGCAAAGAAACCCAAGGAGCAGGAGACAGACCCAGCAAGGCGACCAAAAGTACCAGATCAAACTTCCCCTTTTGCCTCAGAGAGGCCGATATGGAAGTTTCACTTCTTTGAAGGGCAGTGGAGCTGCAAACCAATGTTCATTTATACTCGCAAGGCAGCTGCCGGGTCCCCCGCAGCGCAGGTCAGGAGACGCAAGTGGCTTCAGTTCTCCCCAGCACACCCACACGAGGTTAACAAAAGGAGAAGCAAAACCAGAGAGAACTTCTCTGTGAAGCCAGGCCCATGGCTGGACTTCCCTTGCTCTTAGACTCAAGAAGGCAGATCTCTTAGCAGAAACCCTCCCAAGAAGGTGCCGTGCGGACACCACCACCTCACGGCCCTTCGCTTGGGGTCTCCGTGCTCGCCAAGCTGGGCTTCGGCTGCGCCTGCTGGGCAGAGCCCTGCCAGACCCCACGTCCCCTTTGCCGTCCTAGTCGCAGGCGGTGCAAAAAGCAGCTGAGCTTCGTGCTGCCCAACAACAGCACAGACAATGTTTTCTTACGTTTATTTTCTTTTCCTTCCCCAGAAGCTGCTGCCTTGCTGCGTAAGAAACTAGTCTGAAGTCATGTCCAGAAGGAAAGTCAACTAAATCAGGTAGGGAGTCACACTATGGACAGATATAATTTTGATTCACAGGGTTGTATACACAGGAATGTTTTTCCTGTTTCATCAAGTCATTTGACCTCCCTCTGTATTCTGAATTACTAAATACTAGAAAGCTGCTAAGAGGAAAAAAATATCAACATCTCTGCTGTAATGACTTTCCTGCTGTATTTTCCATATTTCACAGCCATGCACTTGTACCAAGCCACGTTCCAAGGCTGGCTAAGGGCAGCCCTAGGGCGAGCGGTGCCGCATGCCATCTCCCCTGCCAGCGACGGGGATGTCGCGTGCAAACGCTGCCCACAGGCTCCCGCACGCTTTGCACGGGAACATGGTTTGCCTGTACATAACTGTGCAAATGAGTTTGGCTCTGCACATAGAGGCAGCCCAGCAAGATCCAGGGAACCCTCAAAGCTTGACCTTTTGTGGGGCTCACGTAAGTGGCAGATCTGCTAGCTCAGTCAGCCCTTTCCATGGTTTGTCTCGCATGGCTCCCACGCTCAGAGCATCTCCTCAGCCCTCAGGTCATCCTGCTGCTTTCTCTTGTTCCTGCACTGAGCTTTCCCTTGCACAGAGCTGCCACCGCCGTAGCGTTTGCAGATCTTGCAACACAGGATCTCAGGACTCTTTGGTGCATGTAGACTTTCATCCTGCAGGTCTCTCAGACCAGTTTGTCTCTTGCATGCAGCACCTTTCCTGTGTATGCTAGAGACACCCTGTGTCCTTCTACACCCCGGCTGCATTTCAGTGGTCCATAAAAATAGTTAGCAAATCATTTCATTAGAAGCTTTCCCTTTTCTGACTGTAACTTGCCAGGATCACTGCGCATCCCCAGTGTAACACTACAGGCACGTCTCGAGCACCACTTCAACTTGTGTCTGAATGTCACATCCCCGGTGGCTTACGCAGGCAGATTTACCCTGCCTACAGAAAGGATCAGAAGCTGCTATCACCTGGCACAGATGTACAGAATTTCTCCAGCCATCACAGAAATACTCAGAGAAGGGGGTGTGCAGGCCAGTAAAGCTTTCCCTGTCCAGGCAGGGGTCCCAGCAGGGCAGCACAGCCAAAGGGGTTACTGATGCCAGTGGGTAACAGAAGCCACGGAGCCACTTGAAAGGGCTTAGCTCAGACACCTCTTGCTGCCAGCCGGCGTTTAACTCCTACGCTTCCCTTTGCTATTGCGTGTAAAGCACCAATAGCAGCATCTCAACCACCTAACCCTGCTCACAGCTCCCGAAGGCAGACCTTCCCCCTGCTCCCATGTTCCAAGGCAGGCACTGCCCCTGCCCTGGGCTGGGAGTCCTGCTGGTGCTTTCTGCTGTGCAGTGGGGTGGAGAGACAGGGCAGCCAGCTCCAGGGAGCAGAGCTAAGCCAGGCTTTGCTAATCAGCCTCATTCCACACTGACACTCTGAAGAGTGGCCCTGGTTATTTTTAGGCACTGCTGGGAGCTGCCAGGGCTCTCGAACCTCAGGAGGTTTCACAGCTTCTCGCTCAGCCCCTTACACCACAGCGAGTCAGAAGGACTCTTTCCATGCTGGATACAAGTTCCTACGGGATTGTGCAAGCTTGAATGAGGAAACACCAAGGCAGGTGGCTCTCAGCTTCATGCACCCTGTGCTAAGCAGAGTCTCCTCAACCAGCAGCAGCCCAAACTGCATAGTTACAGCCTGCACAACACCACTTCCAAGCTCAGCTCTCCTTCCCAGCCATGCAAACACTGCTCTCACACAGCAGCAGAGCTCAAATCCTCAGATCACAAAGAAAAGCTGGACAAAATTTCTCTTTTTCCTGTTGGACATAAAAATAAAGACCATTCTTGCTTACCTGTGTCCTTGTAGAAAGGTCTTCCTCCACCCAGAAACAGAGCTATCCCATCAAGACCTACTGTGCCTTCACCTTCCTTTTATAGGTGACCAGGGCAGCTGTGCTAGAAAACAGCCCCACCTGCATCTCATCTGTGCTTATTTGACTTCTCCTTTCCCAGGGAAGCCTGCAAGGTGTTGGGGAGGTTGTGCTGGAGGTGAGCATCCTTAGGCCAGGAATTGCAGTGGGGTTTGGGTAGGTGATGCTCACTCAAGAGGTCAGTGCCTTGGTGTCATCAGCAGAGCTGTGGGACTGCTGGGGAGTTTCCAGCCTTTGAGGTGAAATACAGCAGGGACTTTTCTTCCTCAGTGATTTGGGGGAAGACAGGGAACCCAAGCCTGAAGGGGATTCCCACCGCAAAGGAATCCACCCCGTGGCCCAGGCGTGATGGGATGTCTGCACATCACAAGCAAGGATAACACAGGAGTCTTGCTGGGACATGCCTGATACAGGAGCCGTGGGACTTTTGCAGCTGAAGGGTTTAAAGTGACTGGTCTGTGGTTCATCTGCTTTGCAACTTCAGGCGTTAGCAGATCTTCCACACAGTCACTGGTTTTGTTCATGTGAAAATATGTTGACAGATAAAGGCAGCTAAGTAAGAAGTTGGGAGACAACAAAAATAATGGAGAAGGGACTCATAGCCTCATACTCCTCACAGCTTTGAAAGGGTCTCTGCAGGGACAGAGAGGCCCATGGGTGCTGGCTGACAAGGGAACGGGTGCTCGTGGCCATGCTGGGTGAACACGAGGGCTCTGGCTCACTGCTCCTTGCTGTGCAGAAGTCAGAGCACCGCATCCACCCACTGCGAGCCTGGCTTGAGGGGGTGAAAAACGGAGGGGAGAAGGATGCCAGCCTGCCATGTCCTAGGGCTGGCCGGGGCATAGCGTGCCTCATCCTGGTCCGAGACCCCATCCCTTGGAGGGATGTGCATCTTTCGGAGCTGGGGGGAGAATCAGTGCCCTGATTTACTAGCACCTCAAAGCTGTGGGATGTGAAAAACAAGCCCGACCTGGGAACAAAACAAAAATACAACTGCTGTCACGGCAACAGTCTCCAGATACATGAAGAGACCAATTATTTCCATTAATCAACTTAGTGAGAAGCTGCAGAAGAGGCTTAAGCTGCAGCCGAGGCTCGGTGCTGAGGGGAGGGAGGAGCAGAGAGCTCCATCAAACCCTGGTTGCCAAGGCAAACTGATTCCTCTCGTGGCAGAGGATTTTTGAAGCAGATGCTCAGCACCCATGCCCCGTGGGGACTGGCAGCGGGGTGCTGCCTGCTCCAGGCATGGGGATGCAGGCTGGCTGTGCCGCGCAGCCAGAGCTGGGCACCGGGCTGCCCTCTCGGCAGACAGACAGACAGACGGCTGGACAGGCAGCTCCCTCCCAGCATCGCCCACACACCCTGAGCTAACGAGATGCTGACAGGGCTGAGCAATCCCCTTTTGCCTCCCCCACTCCTCCTCAAGCCTTCCCCTCTCCCCTGGGGACCGCAGCAGTGCACGTAAGGACTCACCCTACCCGATGCCAAGGGTCAGCTGTGGTTTTGAAATTTGGCTGGAGCATCTCTTATGTCAGCTGGGAGCCTGGCAGTGGCCAGGAGGACGTGGGGCAGTGGGAGGTGCCCTGGGACAGCAGGGACACTCCGGCGGGGGTTCCTGGGGACATGCTGAAGGCAAGGAGGAAGTTTGGAGAGCTTGGTAGAGTTAAATGCAAGGTTTGTGAAGTCATAGAGGAGTCCATCCAAGCCTAATCTTAAACCTGGGGCTAAGCAATTAGTTACCAGTTCTACAGGCATGAAGTAATCTTTATACTGTAAAACCAGGCCAAAGCAGAAAAAGGGATCTGTTTATGGACACCAAGCCTTAGTGCCCCTGTGGTATCTGCTGTCCTCCTATGTGAATTATGTTTCCACCAAGTCCTAGAGAAGCCTAGAAGCTCTATTTCTGCAAAACCACTGCAGTGGCTGGAGAAGCCACAGCAAAAGCCTCCAGAAATACCGATGTGCTATGCCCAACCTTGACACCTCTTCACCACTGAAGTGTGGTGAGGCTTTTCCATGCTATTCTTGCCTGGAAAGAAGCTGTTCAGCACATGAGATGGATACATGTGCCCTGGTAGATCAGGCTGCTGCCCTGGTCCTGCCTGTTTTCTCACCCAGCCGGGAAACTCGGGGCTCAGCAGTCTGGAGCACATCCACTCTGGCCAGCGAGACCCACCACTGTCACATTTTGGAGGACATAGACCCAGCAGGAAAGCAGGGGTGCTCTGTGCCTGGCGCAGACCCTGCCACCAGCCTTACCAGTGCTTGTTGCATATGAAGCCGCTTCCAGACTGGGCTCCCAACGTGACATCCACAGCTTCAGCTCGGCTTCTGGCCACAGATCTAAGCTCTAGTGCGTGGGGGTCATGAGCCATAGCAAGGCTTTGAAGGCACGAGTACAGGTCTAAAAATACTCTCTAGCCCTGATAACGCGATTTCAGAGCCCTCCTCCTTTGATGTGCAACCCCTCGCGTATGTTCCCAGACAAAAGCCAGTGGAAAATTCGCTGAAATTCCAGCTGGAAGTTGTCAGGCACTTGGTGGAAACCCCCTGACCTCAAGTGCTGGCTTCAGCCCTACGGGATTTTTTTTCCTCCTCGCTGGGTGCGACTCTCCCAGCAGGAAACCTCACAGCAGACCTGCAGGGAGCACAGAAATCCCGGTGCTCTTGTCTCTGTGCTCTACCAGGCCCCCCTCTGCAATAAACCATCTTACACTGTAAATATTTTAAAAGCCCAGCAGGGCTGTTGAGTATGTTTTGCTGTTGTTATGGACCTGGCTCCAGCAGGAGAGGTCTAATAATAGCCACTGTACCCTGGAATGAAAGGGCAAGGGGCACTGCACGATGCGGAAGGCTCGAAGACGACCATAGGAACTTCATGGCTTGGTCCCTGCAGGCTGGCAATGAAGAGAAGTGGGATGCGATGCATGAGCAGAAGAAGGGGTCACATCCCTGTTCCCCGGCAGAACTTTGACATTTCACCCCAGAAACACAGCGAGGTTTAGCTTGGCTTTGTGGCTTTATGACTCCAGAAGTTTGGGGACAAAAAGAGAGTGTTAGATCCTCTGGTGTGACACCAAGCAGGCAGGAGGGCACGTCCCCGGCCGGGCTGTGGGACAAGGGAGCCATCTCCAGCCAGAGCCCACAGCTGTTGGTCCCAACTGCCACTGCCAACGGGCTGGCGCGAGGCCACCGCCGGGCAGCAGCACCCCGGGCAGTGAGTCTGCCGGGGCTCCTGTCCCCCGGACCTCGACCTCCCGGCCCCTGCCCTCGGGGCTGCCTGCTGGGGCTGCAGCGGGGCCAGGGGCCAGGGTTCCCCTCCTCGGGTGTCCCAGGGGCAGCACGGCGGGCAGGGAGCTGCCCCCGCTCGCCCCCGGGCAACAGGGAGGTCTCCAACGGAAAGCAGGGCGGGATCAGGCAATGATCCAGGCTTAGCTAAGCAGGGAAAGCCACCGCTCTGCTTAAGCTTTGAACCTCCTTCCTTACAGCAGCCCAGGAGCGCTCTGCTGGCTGCCCCACGGGGCAAGGATGTCCAAGCAGGGGACTGAGCTGCCTTACGCCCAGAAGTGCCACGGATGCCATGCAGACATGAAAGGGAGTTTCTCTGACCCAGAGACCCTTTGCACTCACTGCAAATGCCGGTTAGGTGGAGAGGAAAGTACTAACGAAGGCAAGAGGTAAGCGAGGCAGAGCAGAAAGGAGAGGCAAAGCAGGCGGCGGAGGGGACGCAGGCTGAATTCAGCACAGCCTGCTGGTAGCCAGCATCAGTGCAGAGTCCAAAAATAGCCCTTCCGAGCCATAAAAAGCTTACAGTTTAACCTAGAGAAGGGACAGATGCAATATCGTGCGAAGGGTTTCCTTGAAACTGGAGTCCGAGGCCGGGTGTGACTGACATCCATCCGATCCCTCGGAGTCAGACCCCGGCTGCTGGCTCGGGTCGCAGGGCTTGCGTTTGCTCTGCAGGCGCACGGCCCTGTGTCGAGTTTAACCTGCCCATGGTGTTTCCAGGTCATCTGTCTGCCACTCTGATATTATTTGCAGTAACTATTTGCTCGTAGTCCCTGCGATCTGTGCTGTGGAGAAACTGGCAAGGGGGAAAAAGGAAATTAAACGCTGGCTTGTCCGTGGCACCAGGAGGGGCACTCAGCTGACCCAAAAGGAATGCCCCAGTTTCTTCTACCAAAAGGCAGAAGAAACATTTAACCCTGTAATTTATTAGCATCCACCCTCTAAATGGGTACATTTCAGCCCTGGGTGGGTAGGGCCGGTTTAGCTGCAGACCCCAGAGCAGAGCCAGCTGCTCCGTCAGCTGCTGGGTGACTTCTCTGGGAAATGCCGCAAACCCAGCTTTAGTCCGACAGCAAAACCGCTCCGGAAGCCGAGTCCATGCCAGCAAAGCCAAGACTATTACAGCTCCAGATTTTTTAGTCCTCGCAAGACACTGTGGAAAAAGAAGTTGAGGCTAAATGACAGGTTCAGCTGAGCCAGGTTATTTCAGCAGGCTGGGGAAGCAGAGGTGGCTCTGGGGACACGTTTGGTGCCTGTGGCAGCTTGCGAGGGGCTTTGTCACTCGTGGCCTGCTGCTCTGGGCCAGTCAGCATTGCATCCCCATGGTGGAGGGGCCACAGCCTCCCTCGATGCAGCACAGAAAGCTTTTGAGGAGTCTGCAACTGGCAGCAGGTCCCAGGCCCCTGCCCATGGCCTTTGTCACCATGCCACACAGCCCCCGCCCTGTCCCCACGGGCTGGCCCGCTGCACTGAGGGTGCAGGGACCATTTCTGTTGCCGTCAGCAGCAAGGAGGAAAGGGAGGCAGAGAACGACCCTCTGGGGACAAGTTGAATCATCTCTTTGAAGCACCCTGGAAACCCTTTGAGCAGTGTATTTGTGTGCTGTGGGCTAATTGCTGCAATGCCTGGCAAGAGCTGGCACATCATCTCCCCCCACCAGCCCACGGCAGTAGGAAAAAATGAAGGTGGGGAGCCAGCGGGTGATGCACCCCCCGTTGCACCCCCTGCCACCGCTAAATGACTGTCCACGGTGACGCAGTTTCAGGTTCAACTACGTGGGCAACAGGGAAAGTGGTTCCTTTCTAGTCCCTGGCAGATGTTAAAAGATGTTTCCACTGACTAAAAACCCACTGAACTGTTTTGCACCTGCCTGGAAATGTGGAAATGCTCTTTGAAAAATCAGGTTTTTCTATCAAAAATTGAGGCAGCTGCTCCCATCACCTTCTCGGTCCAGCATCTTCCCGGAGGCTGAGGCTGGAGTGCCTCTGTCAGCAGGGAGGGGTCTGCTTGTAAGGCTTTTGAGAGCTGCCCACCTGGAAAATCCTGAAGGAACCACACAAATTTGAAAGGTTTTCTCATAAATCCGCCTCTCTCCAGCTCTTTGCATGGATAGCCGAAGGCAGGAACTCTCCCAGCCATGGAAAATAAATCACACACGCCATCTCCCGGCCACCGAGCCGGGACCCAAAGCGGCCCCGAGCAGGACCTGCTTCTGCACGCTGGGTTCCTTCCCTTCTTTTAAATCAAGATCCCATCCTGTTCCCATGTGAAGGGGCATTTAGTCCCTCGGCACAGCGCTGCCGCCGTGGAGCACATCCACCGTTGGCTGCTACGTCACGGGACACTGGGAAAACGCTGCATCCCAGGGCTGGTCGGCTCCTGCTCCCCAGTTTGTGGAGTCCGTCCTGCAAACCGGGTGGTCCAGCCCCCGGTGCAAGGGCAGGATTCCTGAGCATATCAGGTCTGGATTGGCCTCGCTGATGTGGAGATGGACCCAGGCTTAGGGCAGCCTCCCAAGTCTGTGTGACATCTGGCCAGCAGCTACAGAAGATCAGCAGCCTCTGGGCTCCGATGAGCTGCGAGGAGGAGTTGTCTGGGAATGATGGATGCTTGTCCTGTCCCGGGGAAAAGGTGCTTTGCTCACTGAGATCAGCCAGCCTGCTGCACCCAGAGCGGGCGCCTCCGGGAAGGGCAAGCCTGGAAAGGAAGGAGGGAAGAGGAGGAAAAACAACAGCTGGGATCTCTTCCTAGGGCAAAAGATGCGGCTTTTCCCAGGGCCGATTTCACAGAAGCTAGATGGATGCCAAGCCTTGGGAGGAGCCGGGTGTTTGCAAGGATTTACTGGGTTTTGAGACTCAGGTTCTCCTGGGACGTCTGGGTGGGCCAAGCCCCACGTCCCACCTGTGAGCCAGTGTCAGCGCTCCCTGAGCTGGCATCAGCGCAAGAGAGGAGTCCCTGGGGCTACAAAAATGTACTGGATTTATGAAAGTTTGAGGTTACTGCACCCTGTTCAATCTCAGGAATTGGGAGAACTTAACCTCTTTTATCCTGGCGTTTGCATCTTCGCCAGCATCTTCTTTCTACTGTCATAACATCGGGGATTACAGAGTGAGGAGTGTGATTCCTGCCCAGGCTGGTGGTGTGCCAGCAGATCTCCCTGGTAGGAAGATGAATATTAAGCAGGATTTGTACAGGAGGCGAAGCAACTGTCTCCGTACGTCATTAACTCCAAGACACAAAAGCAAGTGAATGACAAGAAATTGAATTTTTTCATTGCACACAAGCATTTCTCATCAGGATCTCCTTCTAGTATTGACAACACCAGCAGGGCTAAAGGCATTTTTTTAGTGGGCAAAAATGGAGATAAACCAGCTATTAATCTCTAATTTCCACCCAGAAAAACAGACAGAGACTGACTAAAGGGGAGAAGGAACCCAGAGCTCCAGGTTTTGCAGAGGCAGCGTGTGCTCGCTAGCTCTGTGCCCAGGACCCAGCGCGCCTGCGATACGTTCCCCGAGCTGCTGAGCTCCCTGGACCCTGCGCGCTGCACAAACGCTGACAAGTTAATCTGCCAGCTAAAATGAAAACCAACAACTTAAGGACTCTTTGGGCTGAGCTAAGAGCTGGCTCGCAGCAGAGCTCGCGGGTGACGAGTGGCCGCTCCGAGCCTTTCTTCGTGCTCTGCGCTTGGCACCGACACAAGCCTGGAGCGAAGGGATCCAGACAGCTCGCGGCAGGGCTGATTTTCACATGTTGAAGTGCTTGTCTCGAAGCAGTCCAGCCCAACACTTTTTCAGCAACATCCGACAGCCAGTGGATGCCAGGACTGATCCAAAGCCCCGCACCTCTAAACGCTGCCCTGCTGCCCCAGCTTCCCAGGGGGTTTCCACTGGAGACTGATAGTTTCCCATTACAAATTCAGGTTGGATCAGCACACATACACACACCCCCCGCGGGGAGCCAAATCTGGCCTCTGTTCAAAGCTCCCGTGGCATTTTGAGGAGGAAGGAGAACTTTTTCTGTAGGAGACAGCTTCTGCAAGCAACTTTGCAGCTCCTAAAGGAGAAGGCCAGAAGCTCAAAAGGAGAGGCAAACGCCTGCTCTGCCTTGCTTTGCAATGGAAAGACAGAACAAGGGCCAGTCAGGCAGCTGGGGTGGATCCTTCCTGCCTACCTGTCCTCAGCTGGCTCTGTGGGTCACCCAACATGGGGGGGTCACCTGACGCCACAGGTCACCCGGCACGGTGGGTCACCCAACACGGGGGGTCACCCAACACAGGGGGGTCACCCAACACGGGGGGGGGTCACCCAACACGGGGGGGGTCACCCAACACGCCACCCCACGTGACTGGGTTGATATCTGAGATTTCAGTAGCTCGTGTTAGAGGAGCCAGAGCAGAGTTACAGGGACGATTTTTTCATGCTGTAATTTAACTCCACAGAGTAACCTAACCTGGAGGGAGCCGTGACTCGAGGCTTGCCGAGCATCCTTGACCTCACAGCTGTGTTTTCTCCGCAGCATTTTGCAGGTGTGTGGAGATGCAATGGAGGTCGAGTCCAGTACGTACACCGACTTTATTTCCTGCGATCGGGCTGGTCGGAGGAACGCTGTCCATGACATCCAGCGAGATGCAACCACCATCAGCATGCGCAAGCTGACCGAGGACCTAGGTGACCTTGCCGTTGAAGGAGGAGGTGAGCTGCCGCAGACGCCAGTAAGCCCAGCTTCTGGCACCCAGGCTGGAAGGGCAAGGCACGACATGGCAGCGCAGCTGAGCAGTGCTGTCTCTGGGAGCATCATACAGATGCTCGGGAGGAGATCCCATTCCTGGCTGCAGTCAGTGCCTTCACGCTCGGTGGTCACCCAGCTAGTGGGAGATTCCCCGGGCTGAGGGGCTTTTGCAACCAACAGTATGGTCCCAGGGTTCCCAGCACATTCCCTGCACGCTCCAGCCAAGGCCCTTTGCTGGTTTGTAGAGGCACTGCTGCTCAAACAGGACACGGACTGACCAACACCCTCCCCAGGGCAAACTGCACATCAGATATATCTTAGGCTTTGTAAAAATCAAGTGTAGGACAGGTTGTGGTTTGCTTTTTCTTTGTTGGTTGTTTTACTTTTTAAAAAAAAAAAAATCAGCCTTGAAATAGCTCCACAGTATTTTAAATAACAACAGAAATAATTCTAAACACCACCAGCCATCTCCAAATCTTCCTCCGTAGCCCATACGCAGCAGTTTCACCCTGCTCAGTACACGCCAACCAGCTGACTACCACCAGCATAAATCCTCTGTTCAGAGCCCAAGCAAACCAGCCAGCCCGATTTCACTAATAAGCCACAAAAGGTACAGCATCACCGTAGGGGATAAACTCATTTTTTGCCCTTTCATTTTTCACTCCTCCAACATACAATCTGTAACTAGAAGAATATTTTAAAACACATTACCCCAGCGTGTCCGTACTGGCACATGTCCATCCACCCGGCCACAAAAAGGACAAATTAGAGCTCTGCTGACAGAGAGCAGCTCAGGTAGCTGCCGGGCTGTCGGGCAGATATTCCTGGAGCGCTTGCAAGTTGCTGCTACAGGTCAGACAAGGAGAGCACAGCCCTGCCCCGAGGCTCCCTCCCAGCACCACCAGACCTGTTGAGAAGCCATTGAACTCCAAGAACGTGAAGGGAGAACCCAATATTCTTAAGCTGAATATCTGGCCTGAGGAGGGCAGCGATAGGTCTTCAGGTTGCAATCTGAATAAAATCAGCTGTAGTAATTACTGATGGCTTGTGTCCTCAGCAGAGTGTAACCATGCTTTCTTCCCAATCCTCCTTTCTGCAGAAAGCCAAAGAGATGCCACTTCTTCTGAGAACGACCTTGGAACAAGACCAAAGGGGCAAGAAAACAGCCCCTCCCCATGACAGTGTGCAGGGTGGGATGGGCAGGAGGAGGGCCTTGCTGTGAACATGAAACAAGAATTTGCGATTGAATCTGTGGACAAAAGCCAACGTGGAACAGCAAGTTGTCTGTCAAATGCCTCTGCTGCAACCATTTTTGTTTAGAGAGCCACAAGATGCTGTGCAAGGACTGGCACCTCCAAAAGACTTCTGCTCCCATCCCTAACGAATTAGAGCAACACTGCCGTGGTTGTAGTGATATGAGCCATTCTCAAGATGCCTTAGCTGCAATTTTCCCCTAGGGGAAAACACAATTTCAGTAATAATAGACACATCAGTCACTCCTGTCCAAGGTACCTTCCTCCTTTGCAAAGTTAGACTATTATTTATTCTGTTTCCATAGATTAGAAATTTAGGTTATTGGTTTTTCTAAGCCTCACCCTTATCTGTATCTTAGACCCGACCTGGCCTCTGGACTGTCCATGCGGCCCCTCGTCAGGGTGGGCAGTGGGGAGGGGACCCAGCCAGTCCCGCTGCCTTCATGTCCAGCACCACTTACCTGTGCTGCTGCCGCTTAGCATCAGGAAAGGACCAAAGCACAGCTCTGTGTGGATGAGCTCCACCTACAGATCCAGCAGCACCAGCCACAGGCATCTTTTTCTTTGGGGTTTAGCATTTTAAGATGATGTTAAGGGGAGGGGAGAAACATTTTGCTCGTTTGACTGTTGAAATTCAGGCTTAACTTTGCAATCTGTTAGCTGCGATGATCTCTGGTAGGATCTCACATCATTCTCTCTTTTAGGAGACGTTTTGTGTTAAAGATGGTTTGATAAAACTATACAAGCTGTTGGAATAAAGAACACAGCCTTTGAGTACTGAAGGTGTTTTTTTCTACCTGGATGTTTCTTCTTCCTGTTTTGCCTTGTAGCTGGTTGAGCTGCAGGGCGGTTACACCAGCCCCCCTGCAGCAGGGAGATATGGAGCTGTGTTATGACAGAGTCCCTTCCCTTTGGGTCCATGAGACCCCATACGTTTGCAGTACCCAGGTGGAAGCAGACGTAGTTGGACACAGAAAATGCAAAATGTCAGCCCCTGCTTTCGCAGGCTTGCTGCCAGGCAGCGCTTTTCCCACGGGTGTTTCATCCAGCCGTGGCAGCCCTGCTCCCCTCCACGTTACGGCCCCAGAAGTCAAGGCTGGCTTGAGGCTTGGCGGAGTGGCCCAGACACCAGCAGAAGAAGTGCTGGTGGGAAGAGGCGTCTTCCCTCTGCAGCACAGAGCTATGAGGACATTGCTGGGGTCTCACCCAGCCCGGGCAGAGCCGATCCTGCCGGAGCTGCGGGAGGCAGCTACAGCTTGGTTGGGATCGATGGACGGCGCGGGGACAAGGAAAAGCTGGCCTGAGAAATACTCTCCACTGGTGACACAGGGACAAGCATCCCCCTAACAGCCTAGGAAAGAACTGAATGTTACGAGTTTGAGATTTATGAGAGAAAACAAGGCCATAAATAAGTAGAGAAGCGGCTGCCAGACAGAGGGAGAATTGCCTGTGGGCTTCTGAGGAGCGATGGCCATGGGGCCAGCAGAGATGTCCATGGCTCCAGCCCCCCACAGGAAATGAGGATTTGGCAGCCAGGTAGTGGCTGCATCTGCTGCTTTGGCAGCTGCAACCCAGCTCGGCTCCCGGAGCTGCCTGGATACTATTGCAGCTCCGGGCCCGGATGGCGGCCAAGAGCTTGCTCCCATTTCCCCATGCTCAGGGCAAAACAGCAGGTAGCTCCTGGGTTGGCTGACCGCACAGTTGGGTCTTTAAGCCCCATTTCCAGCTCTCCTCACTGTCACCAAACGGTATTTTTGGCTCACGCTGACACACACAGAGAACACTGAGAGGTGGTGCACAGGGACTGTGCACCAAGCAAGACCTCCAGCAGTCAAATGCAGGCTAATCTTAGGTCTCCCTGGTCAGAAAATATCTGTTCTAGCATTATATTTAGGCAGATGATTAGGGAGCTGTTGGCCAGCTACCTTCAGAGGACAGGCGAGAGGCATCAGGTTCCCCCCGCAAGAGAAAGAGCCAGCTCAGCTGCTGTCACCAATTGTGCTGAAAGACCAAGGGCACCGGCTTAATCCAGCCACATCCTGACTTGCAAAGTTACTGAGCACACAGATGCTCCAAGCCCTCCATTTGAGTTGAACATAGGGGCATGCTGGACCTCCCGGAACTCTAACCGAGTACTAAATGATCGGAAAGTCTTTCAGCAAGCACTCCCCTGCCCGAGCCGACAGTGCAGTCCAACAGCCAGGCAGCCCAGGCTGCACCCCTCCGGGCTCTTAGCATCCACTGACACTGCAAAACTCAGGAGACGGGGGGAAAAAATATTGTAAACTATTTTTGATACACACCAGCAAAAGTAGAGTACGCGATGATAGTGCTGCCGCTTCCAGCACTGAGACACACGTCCCTTTGATTACCGAAGGGAAAAGGACACGTGAGGTTGGATCAACCTGCACCCATAAATCCAACTTGCCTGTCTAGCAAGTGAGCAGGGCACCTTCCCTGGTGGCAAAGCACTCCGACCTGGCAACAGGAGAAGGCAGGGATCGGGCTGCCAAAGCCCCGATGGCTCACCTTGTGGGACACGGACCACGGTTCCTAGCAATCACCCTTGAACAGAAAGGCAAAAGGATTTACCATTTAATATAAATTTGTTATTTTATTAAACAGGATTAACAATCAACTGTCCAGAATCCAAACAAGCAACTCTCTTTCAGAAACAGTTTTTGGAGAAAAATTATCCAAAAAAGCCTGGTTCTTACTGCAGTCATGTTCTTAAAAGTGATGCTTTATCATTTGCTTTATAAAAGTAAGAAATTCACTCTCTCATATCCATCTAGCTAGCTATATATATATATAGGCATATATATGCACCATGTACTTAAGAGATGAGTTTTTTACTCAGAAGAAGCCCAGAAAGAATGGAAATACTCCCAGGACACGGTTGCTGTTGGCTGAGACTGGAGCAGCCTCACACGCTGTCCGTTGTAACGGTGACCACGGCCCCCTGTCAAAGGCAACTTTTTGGTATAGTATCTTTGGAGCAAGCATCTTGGCAGACACCTGGGATGCTAACGCACACCACGCACTCACGTAAGAAAATGATGGTCTGTTCTCTGGATGCACGGCTCTACTGCATACTTAGTAAAAATACTATGATACACCAAAACTGCTTAGAAATTTTGGTGAGTATTTCTGTATAAATTCTCCACCAAACTGAAGATCTGACTTCTAGCCAGTGTTGTGGATGAGCGAGAGAATTGATTCGGATAGGACCCGAGTCAACATGTGACATTGGGCCCTAGCTTATTAATTTACTTACTTAGTTTTAAATGTCTAAAGATTACGTCAAGTGGAGAGCAGATGGTTAAAACAGGGGATCAATCATGTTTTTTCCAAGTCCTAAACAAAGATAGAGGAAGAGCAAACTGCAGTTCACAGGAATTCTCCAGCATGAGTACAAAACTGGGAAAAGTCCCAGAAGGCAAATTTTGGCCCAAAATGGTAAAATCATGTTCCAACTTCCTATGCACATGTGAGCACGATCATGGCCAGCTGTGAGCACAGCTGGAGCCTGAGCCCAACATGCGCGCTTCTGCAGCAGGGACGTTGGGAGCCCGATACATGGGAGTCCTTATCCCAGAAAGAAAGTTAAAAAAAAATTGTTTTTTGTTTTTTTGTTTTTTTTTTTTTTTAAAAGTCCTTCAGACCTATGCACAGGCAAGAGCATCAGCTTCCAGCTTGCTCTTCTTCCAGTCTTGTTAGTACAAGACTAACCCTTGGTAAACATGGCTGTGAACAAATCTCTCTGCCCACAGGGATGGTAATAAAGCCTCTGATTCCGAAATGCCTGCTCATTCCCTGCCAGCACTAACACACCTTTTCCTAGAAAGGTGAAGATTAACCCAGGCCACAGTCACAGTTAAAGGTGGTTATTTCTGCGCTGCAGACACGGGCTAGGCACATCAGCGGGGCAGGACAGATAAAGCAGGGGAAGAGGGGGGAGGTTCTTCTGTTCTCATCTGCAGTACAGAAACCCTGGCAGATGGAGGAGGGAGTCAGGCCAGGAGGCAGTTTTGGTCTGCTTGCACAACAGCAAGTTAGGAAGCTGGATATCCATTTGGGAGACAGTTTGCTGGGGCAATAGGTAGGTGTATGTGATAGCCTGATTCTGGTTAGCACGGTAAGGGTTAACACAGGGGTGCCAGTCATAGACACCAGCTCCGGGCACCTTCTCCCGGTGCTCCCACTAGCACAGAGGAGAGTCAAGCACGCATGAAGAAGGGCCACCGCTGCACGCTGGCTCGCAGGGATGGGTCACGATGCGCTGGGGACCATCCCATAGGCTTCATACAGTGTGTCCAGCAGTTCCTGCTTTTCTTTCTCCGGTAAGAAGCTGGACTGAGCTGCGTTGATGTTCTGGGGAGACAGAGGGGGAACACAAGGGAGGCATTAAGACACATCAGGCATGAACACGTGGTTGCGCACATGGCAACATCTGGCTCTGAGCAGCAGCAGGTGAGGGAGAGTGTAAAGTTTCCACTCTGAAATGCATTTCCACCGCCTCTTTTTACAGCGCAACTGCTCTGCCATCACTAGCAACAGTCCCAAGAGGAACGACGCAGGCACAAAGCAAAAGTCTTTCAATACTTTGGAGTTTTTAGGATACGTGCTTTAGACCTGTCCCTACATTGCCGGCTCCCCTTTGGACAAGAGCCTCTCCCAGCACAGCGGTGGTGGCAGCCTGATGGGCTGCTGCTGGGACCCAGCCTGGCTGTGCAACGCTACCTGCTCATTCGACCTTTATTTTATTACACAGGAACAGCCTGGTCTTCCCAAGAGCAGAAGAGGACAGCTGGCAGCAGAACAGCCGCGTATCCAGGACCCCAGAGCTCAGAGCTGCCCTTGTTCCCCCTTCCAGACCCAGAGAGTGATGTCTGGAGGAGCAGGGGACTTGTTCCTCCAGCCAGAGCCGAGAGCAGGACTGATGCTCTCTTGTAAAGCGCATCCTGCACTTCCCAATCCAAGCAAATATCTTGGGAGCCACGCAGGTGAAAGTGCTGAGCACGACTCTCAGCGCAAACCAGGAAAGGTTCGCTTGGCAAGCAGTTACATCAAAGTCCCAACAATTCTCCTGTCTTTCCATCTTGGGTGAGTAATTAGAAAGTCAAGGATGTAATCAAGACACATAAATGACTGTGTGTGCCAAAACCGAAGCCACCAGTCACTTTGTTTCCAGCTCTGTTGTTGCATACTCATGTTATACACGCCAAAACTGCAAGCACTTCTGAACCTGCTCAGTCTTGCTAATTCCTGGGCCAGGCCTTGGAATAACCTACCTGCAATTCCAAACCCAGAAAAAAAAAAAGCAACAGGCACCTTCCTGCCTTACTGCTCAGACCTGCTGTGAGGACATCAGTGGACAATTTCCACTCTGAACTGTTCCCCGTGAAGCGCGAAGCTGCCAGCCCCGGTGACGCAGCCCCCGCAGAGCCCACCCTGCACCCACATCCCCCAGCTCCCCGCAGCACTGCCAGCGCCCCTCCAGCCAGCCCAGCCCCCCTCAGCCGCCTGCTTACAAAGCCAGTGCAGGATTTTCTGATTTCCATGGAAAATTCTTCAGCTTATAAAGAAAAACAGTTTGTTGTTGTGGGCAGCACCAGGACATCAGCAGAGCACCCAGCCGAGACCGACTTACCACTCTCTTGAACTCCTCTTCAGTGAAGCCCATGTAGTCCTTCACTATGCTGTAATCCTTGTCAATATTGGAGTTAAAGATGAGGGGGTCATCCGTGTTGATAGAATAGTTAGCGCGATCCTTCCTAAATCTGTAAGGAAATTGGGTTGAACCGGTGGGTAAAACCCTGGATGCGGCACTGGTCGCGCGCTCCTCGGGGCGAAGCGCAGTAAGAGCAAAGAGGTGGCAGCTGTCCGGGCAGCTTGCCTTGCTGGACACAAACACAGGGCTCGGCTCGGCTCACCACCGCTCCGCACCGATCGGCTTCTCCGGTGGAGAGGAGCGGGGCATCCCTTAGAGGTTCGGCAACCGCAGCTCTCTCCCACAACCCAGGGCTAACGGCCGGTGTGCGGGACCTCACGCCCCGGAGCGCAGAGCAGGGGCAGGAGGGACAGGACAGCCCCCCCGAGGGACCCCGCACCCCCTGCAGCTGCACCGGCCCCTCCGCGCCAAAGGGCGAGGATATACCACATGTTTTCTAAGTGGTTACATTTGTGTTACCTTTGCAAAACAATAAAGCAGCTGTAAATAACCAGGATTTGGGGTGATCAGTTTAAGATTGCACATTACTGAGAAGTCTTACTGCGCTACGGGGTGTTTCCCGAAGTCCGGAAGACATGCTCCAGTGAGATAACTGGACCAAGGGCAGACCTGTTTGGGGGAGTTAAACACGAGATCCAGAGTCAGCCATGCAGATCTGAACCCCAGCTGTGAACACAGATAGCTAAGCACGCTGGTAAAGCCAGATACAGGTTCAGAGCTTTGTTCCCAGCTGCCCCTCAGCGCTGCTCCGATGGAGCGGTGCACGTCCCAGGACACGGAAGAGAGCCCACAGCCTGCGTGACAGCGGCAGGAGCCGGTGGGCTATTTGCCATGGCCAGCCAGCCATTGCCATGTGTCAACCACGGCGAAGAAACCACTGGCAGTAAGTATGCACATATATACTCCATGTATTAGTATGCACATATATACTCCATGTATTAGTTGGATACACCATTCTGGGGAAAAGCCAAGGAAAATTGCCCATGCACAGTAACTCCCAGGCACTTCCACCCTCCACCCAGACAGGTTCCAGTGCAGCAGCTGGATTTGCAGGAGGAGAAGCCTGCAGGCTTGAGGTATATAAATTAGCGAACAAGCTGCCCAAAATTTATCCTCAGCCAGCACAGAATCCATTTCTCTGTTACACACCTCCTGCAAGCTGTTGTGCTTGCAGCAAAGATCCCAGCAAACAGCCAGCTGTCCCCACCATTTTTGCTGCAGAGCTTTAGTCATCCAGGTTCAATGGCAACGTCACCGTACACATGGTCAGCGTTTGGGGGTCAGGTCGTGTCCCTGGCTGTAGCGCAGCCCAACCGAGGGCTGATTTTCCACTCGGACAGCAGCTACCTGGCTGTCACCCTCCCACCGCACATCCTTACCTCGAAATGCATCTTTGCTCTCAACAGCTCCTTGTAGAGCTCAGGATCCTCCAGGACGTGGTAGCCATGGCCAATGCGCTCGGCCTTCAGGAGATAAACTGCCTAGAGAGCATGGGAAAACCACGTACAGCCTCCAAGCACGAGCTCAGCTCCTGCCTGCCCAGGGATCCCTGCCCACCACGGGTGCAGCCCGCACCGGTGAGCCAGCTCCAGGGAGATCCTTCGCTGAGCCGTTGGGGCCAGACCTCTGTCTGGGTCCCCGATATTTGCTCTGTTACCCATACGGAGAGGACACGGGCTCTGCTCTCCCCAGTGCAGGGGATGCAGGGGCACTTCCCACCCCTGCCCCTCTCTCTGCTCCGAGCTTCTCGTACCTCCTTGATCATGGCAGCCGGGCCGGCTTCCCCAGCGTGGACGGTGCGATGAATCCCACATCTTTCAGCTTCCTGCAAAGCAAGAGAGGACACGCTCCTGTCCCACCACCCGCAGCAAGGTCAGCAATGCCCTGGGCTGCACCGCTCTTGAGGACACAGCGAGCGGGAGCAACAGAGCTCTGCATAAAGAGCCCCCAAACCACAAGCCGCGCACCCCAAGAGTTGCATGCTCACTGCTGTAGCACAGGCTACGAGAGATGAGCTCGGTAACACCACAGGCAGAGAAACGTAGAAAGCCTGGTTACCTTCCCGTGGAGCCCAGCCAGACTCCTCAGGGTCTTTTAATACCGGGTGAGCTCACCGCTGCCTCCTCTCCAGAGAGCAACAAGCTCGAAGCTCCCCTTGCTCCACCCACCTGCCCTTCTGCGTGAACCTTGCAGCAATTCCTGTCCTTGAAACTTTTACCTTTTTGGCCTTTTTGGCCACTGCAGCCAACAGGAGCAGCTGAAAGCCCCCGGCGCAGAGGTGAAGCGATGCTCTGACACCCAGCACCTTCCTCCCGTGAGGGGCTGGGGACGGAGGCAGCCCACCCAGGAGCACCCTGTGGGTGCAGCTTTGGCGGAATTTTGAGATGGTCTCCACAGCCCCTTGCCAGGGTGACCGCAGACCACCCGGGCTTTGGGAAGCCACACAGCGTCGAGGGCAGCCCGGCTCCCAGCTTGCTGGAGAAGGGCCACCCAGCTGGCGGCAGCAGCCGGGCTGCAAGCCCTGTCTCGCAGCAGACGCTCTTCCCAGGCACTCCTTCAGGGCTTTGCGCTCGTGATTTTTTTCAGTTACTTAATTTTGAGCTCCTGATGTGCTGCACACTCAGGTGCAGCAAAGGTCAGGCCAGGCTCTCTCTGGGGCAGCTACAGAGAAGCCCTGTGTGCACTGACCTGGAAGGCACTCTGTGCTCCCTACATTTAAGTGACTGTTGATTTTTTCCAAACAGCTGCCTTTTTTTTTTTTTTTTTTTTTTTTTTTTTTTTTTTTT
>Ga0065711_1026915_pt1 | contig 57152 bp, 31 predicted proteins | sample Hoacrofraction12_FD_59098 | JGI IMG/M metagenome (GOLD analysis project Ga0065711, IMG submission 59098) | Hoatzin crop microbial communities from Cojedes, Venezuela - Epithelial fraction 12 v2 (version 2) | ecosystem: Host-associated > Birds > Digestive system > Esophagus > Crop | place...
TTCACCACCCTCATTGTAAAGAATTTCTTCCTTATATCCAGCCTAAACCTACCCTGTTTTAGTTTAAAACCATTACCCCTCGTCCTGTCACTGCTGTCTCTACTAAAAAGATTGTCCCCATCTATCCTGTAGGCTCCCTTTAAGTACTGAAATGCTGCAATCGTGTCTCCCCGCAGCCTTCTCTGAGCCCCCGGAAAATTGCTGCATGGCTTTGCCCAGCCCCGATGGCCATCAGGGAACCACCAGGCCATTGCACACGTGGTCATCAAGCAGTCATTAAAAACCCCAAAGTTCTTTCCCGAAGCAGTGATTATTATGATTCCATGAAGTGCATAGATCAAGTGCTGCGATGTGGAGTTATTTGGGATTGGGCAAAAGAAGGTGCAGGTGAATTATACTCAAAGCTCAAGAAACGATGCCCTCCATTTGGGTTTCTCTGCCTGAGTCCACCTCATCAATAACAAATAGAAAGCATGAAATTATGTGGTTTTGACTCCAAATTCAATGAAATACTTTATAGTCAGGGTATAATTGCTTCCTAATGGCTTCAGGTAAGCATCAAGATCCCTGCTGCTGCCAAAGGCAGGCAGATGGGTCAGCTCAGAATATTTCCAACCCTGAGAATGCTTTCAAATGATACAGTGAAATAAGAAGAGTTGCACTTTATTTTAATAAGACCTGAAAAAAATGTAAATCGAGAATCTCTTTTGCAATCCTTTTTCAACAGTGAGTGGGTAATAGCCTTTTGAAATCGTTGCATTTGATTGCTTCCAGTGTGCAAGTGCTAAGCCAGAAAGCAAATTACTTCCTTCTACACCCCAGCTGATAAAGATTTCTCCTGCAATAGGCTTTTCACTAGTAACTTTTTACTTAAGTTAGGGAACAGCCTTCAATTATATTTTCCTTGCATCAGACTGCAACGTTGACATGGTTAGCTGTTTACTATCCAGAGTAAAATGATATTGTATTTCTGAGATTGATCATCAGATGCGTCCCAAACCAATTGCAAAGTTTGTCCTGTGTACAGAAAACAGTTGTTCAGGGAAACTTAGCACAAGAAACAGATATAGAACTTACAATAAACAAGTAAAATGACTTGGTAAGACCAAGAGAAATCTGTTTGTGTTGCAGCAGGAGTGCTAACAAACCCATTAATTAACCCTGCAGGTATTTCTGGAAAACCGTATTTAGCAGCTTACATGTTTCCAACGCATTCACCTCTTGGCCTGAGGTTTTCACTGCTTGATCTATAATCCAAAATAAAGGTATCTGGAGAAAAGGGGAAACAGTTTCTTATCAGCAGCTCAGGAGCAAATATCAAGAAGTTTTTACATGAAACAACTTCTCTTGTATATTTGATGGATGTCTGTCCCAGGCTGCTCTCGGTGGGAAAGGCAAAAAATTGGCACACTGACACGCACCTGCACAGCCTTCCAGGGATGAGCTGCGCTACCCGGCTAAAGCAAAGAGGTTGGGCAAGCCTACTTCATCTTGGTGTGATCCAATAAATATTAGACAAAGATTTTATTTTTGTGGAGTAAGACTTTTGTAAAGCCTTCAAATTTGGTATATCTGGACAGAATCTTACCAGCCCACAAAGTTTTTTGTTTCTGAATAGTTTTGCAGTGTAGTAATCGGGTAGTTTCTACACGCGGAATAATTTACAGGATTGGGACTTGCAAAGTGTGTCACTGAGGAAGGGTCTTGTAGACATAAATGATGATACAGCTTTACAACGACGAGTAGGGCAGGGTCAGCACAGGGTGCTCTGCTAGGAATACAGTTTTCTTGGTGGAAACTGAACTGGGTTCATCCCGTGGAGGGATGTGGCTGAGAGCTGTGCAGGGCAAAAGGGACTGCACTGACCCCCAATTGCTGATCAATAATTCAAAAGCCCGCTGCTCCTGGGGTGTTAGAATTACAACACAGTTCAACATATTTCTTGAAAACGAAGTTGCCTCTGGTGACCATAATACCAAGGACTGTGGCTGCAGGACACAGCTCATGAGGAGATCTGAAATGGCCAGATCCATTTCAGCTGAATTTCAGTCCAACTTTATTTCTATTAATTTATTATCTGAAAAATTCACCTACTCTACATCAGAGGACTTCTTTGGGTGGGTGTGTAAAGAGCTGAGCGATGAAGCTGATCTGTTTGAAATTTCGGATTCCTTCAACAGAAGAATCTCCTGGGAAGCAGGAGGTACCTGCCCGGCATCTCCCGAGGCAGGACAGTGACTATGCCCACGTCACCCACCCCTCTGCTCTGCCACACGCCCACAGGGCGTTGCACCGGCTGGGCACGTCCCTGGTGAAGTTCCTGTGATGTCAAGGAGCTGTGTTGTGTGGATCACACCGTTCGCGGCATGGGTGCAGAAGTATATCATATCCTAGAAAAGAGGATCTGGAAGGGGCTTGAAGACTAGACAAACCATTCCTCTACCCCAGGGCGTCGTTCTTGGAAAGTATTTCTCTAATATAAAGAAATTGCCTACAATGGTGATCTCCAGTATCCTTTTTTCCAGGCAATCTATTCCAGCATTAGTATCTTTTACTTACTTCTTTTCACTTTAGATGTCCCGAGATGAATTTGGAAATATGTAAATAGTCCTGCGTGGAGAACAGTTTATTCTTTCTATCCTTGCACGTTTTTGTCTTTTTGGAAACTGTCATGTTTCTTTCCATTCAGTCTGTTCTGCAGATCCAAGAGTTGCTGCTGGTTCCATCTGTGTCTGTAGGCTGTGTTTCCTAGCCAGTTTTTGGTAGCTTTTCTCAGGAATTTCTCCATCCACTCCATATCTTTAACAAGGTGTGATGCCCAAAATGGAGCATGGTGCTCCAGATAGTGCCTCCTTAATGATAAATAGAGAGGAAACATCTTTATCACTTGCTTCACTGTGCTCCTGGTTTGGACATCAGTTTACATTTCTCTAATAAAAAGCTGTAACTGTCTAAAGTTACCAAACTGGGGCTGAGGGTAGGAGTTCACATTTTCATTTGGCTGCCAGTAAGTGGGTAGAAAGGCAAAAGGCTAAAAATGGGAGTTCTGTGGTGTCTGAGCAGAGAGGCAGATGGATGGCTGCTGTGGTTTCAATTAGGCTGAGTTCAAGGGAAACCTAATTAACAGCCAGTTACAGCAGTTAAGACTGGTAGTAATGCTGTATCAACAAGAATATCTTTTTTTTTTTTAAATAAGAAAGGTGATTATCTGCTACTGTGGAGCAGCAGAGGAGACACGGAAGAGCTGACGGAGAGCATTTGGTATATTTAATGGTGAAACTATCTTGATAAATCTAATTATACTGTGTGCATGTTGTCGGCGATGGTGAGGCTGAGGAGCCAGGAGGGTGTTGCTCTTGGAGTGCAGCGTGCCGTGGCACTGGTGCTGCTGTGGGCAAGGACTCCACAGAAGCGATGTGGTAATGCCGATTTAGCCATCTTGCAAAGAATTTGTCAAGTCTCCTTAGGCTGCTGCCTTATTTTGTGGACACAGTTGGGAAAAATACTCCAAGCAGATTTTTAAAATGGATTCCTTTAGGTGCGGTCTGAATTGTGGACAGCCAGACCCTTAGACTTGAAGTGGACTGAAGTTGGCTTTAGGAATGAATTAAGCGAAACTGAAATAAGGCTATGTTCATTCTGAATGTCTGAAAACCTCATAGTTGTTAAGGCAGTTTAACTAATCCCCTTGAACTTGATATTTTTAGCTAATTTGGATTATGTCTCGGTGTCCCTGTGCTGACAAACCCTGGGATCAAAACCAGCGTTAAAATTCGCTTCTCGGTAGGGACAGAACAGAACATCGTTGTGCGTTTTGGTGGAATGGTGCCACTTTATGGCCCTGAGCTTTTTGCTTTGGTGAAATCTGGAGGGCTTCCCCTCTTGCTGGGATTGTGACAAGACAAATATTTGTTCTTTGGTTGTCTACTTTTCCTTTAATTGTTTACAAAGTATTTCCAATCAATGAATTTTGGGGGGGCTGATCTGCAAAAGTTTTTTATTTTCGCTGGAAGAAGCCTTACCTTTTGCAGGTGATGTTCTAATCTACCTTGTCATTTTACTGGGACATTGAACATTGGTTTATTTACAAACGTGGCGTACGTGTTCAACCTCAGGGTTGTGAGCTGATATAAAATGGGTTAAGTTGGTAACAGAAACAACAGAAACAGGGAGATGGTAATTATTCCTCTCAATTCCCGTTATATTCTAAGTTAATATTCCTCATGCGGGTGGGGAAGAAAGCATTGGAAGGATAATCAGAAATACTTTGGCTCCAGTAATAAGACAACTGAATCTGGAAATGGTTTCTGTCTGCTTTTAGAAAGCTATTTACTCTATCAAATAAAATAGTAAGGCTGTTGTTGCCATGATGATGGCTGTGAGAGACACACAGAGAGATAAATATTTAGCTAGTGATGAATAACTGGAGCCATTTATAGGCTTGAACATAATTTCTGAACTATCATGCTGAAATGCCTTGCAACTCATTTCCATTTTATGCAAGTTAAAGATAGTTAAAAGATTTTTCAATCTTTTTATTTTCATACATCTTAAAATTCTGCTGCTGGGATTATGATTTGTTTTCTGTGCCACATTCCAGCCTAGAGCAACTCTTTGCAGCTTAGTTACCATATAAATCCCTAGAAATAGAAGCTTAATTGAGATGCTGATACTCTCTTAATTGAAGAAGCACTTATAGGTAATATTATTTTATCTTTTTTTTTGAGGAATTATTTCATTTTTTTAGAGCTCAAATCACCGTTTCCTCTCTCCGTGTATGGCAACAACATGCTGGTGGCTTTGTTAGAGCCTCCCAGCTTTCCCTGTTAAGTCTCTAGACAATTACTGTTATTTGAAGGATGTAAATGGCATCGCAGTTGTTCAGACAGCAATTAAAGAGCTCTTTAGGCTTCTTAAAATATGCTTACATTTTTGCATAATTCCACTTAGCAATATATAAAATCATACCATAGGACTCCTGAGCATTGTTCTGTATGAAAGCACGTTAACGTAGCCCTCATGTAATGGGCTGATGCCCTCCTCCTGCCATCCCCCCACCCCTCTAGATCCCTCTGCCTGCTCACGCATCGAAAGCCGATGCTCTGCAGCCCGTTCTGGTGCACCATGGCAAACTGGGATGCCAGCTTTTGTCTGCGTAAAACCTAGATCAGGATTTTTTTTATATTTTAATTTATTTTTTCTGGTAAAACTTGTATTTGCGCGGATGACATTGAAAGAGAAGTCTTGCATGGTGAGCATGCCAGGGGAAAGCAAATGCTGCTACATGCAACTGCAGCACTGCCAAAACAAGAGAGTATCTATTTGTACGATAACCTGCTGTCTGTAAGTCTGGTTTTTGTTTGCTTGACGAACAAAACGGGAAAAGCTAAAGGAAAAGAAAACACCTGGTTTATTCTGTGAAGGTAAATGTTTAAACCTTAATAAATAAAATGGAAACAGAATTTAAGCGTCTTCATCCTTGAGGTATTATTTAATAGAGAAAAAAATAAAATGTGATCTGCAGTTCATGATACATTCCTAGAAATTATCTCACTGTCATGTCAATACAAATGGAGCATTAAATGATCAGTCTGGAAACACCTTTGTCTTATTACATTCTCTAAGCAAAGAAATAATATTAGAATTTCAATTAAATTTGCTTACAACATTTATTGTTGTAAAAAAATATTTAAAAAGTTATTAAATGCTATTATACTTTGCTTTTTTCTGTCTTCCTATTCAGTGCATTTCATCGTATTCTGTATCTACATGTATTTCCTAATCCCATTCTCTCTAGTACAAGTGGTTTGCTTCATATACAAGCCTTTGTAAATAATACACCTTGAGAACAGTTACTAAGCAAACACTTTGAAGCATGAATCGAGCAGAGTGGCATGGTAGTAAGTCATAAAAAGCTTGAGAACAGATCAGCTGGTGCCGATGTGCAGGCTTCAGGATGCTCTTGTGTGCTTGTGTAGTTAGAAAATCTTGATATGCAAAGGTCTCCCACAAGCAGATTTCAAGCGAGGTGGGAATCGTGGGCTTGGTGGGCTCTGTGACAAAGTGTGATCTATCGGTATGGTCTTATCCATTTATGTTTCTACAGCTGTGGTCAAGGTGACGGAATTAGCTCAGAAATATCTGTAACAGCTCATCAGGGATCTAAAGACCTTTAAGTTTAAAGATTTTTCAGTTCATTAAGAAATCAAAGTATATAAAAGGTAACTACGAAATAATCACTGACTTCTGAAGACAATTTGCTATCAAATTAAGTCTAATATTCAGCGGAAAGGACACTTAAACTGCCTCCTATAAAGGCACGTTTGAGAGACTTCTTTCGTCCCTCAGCAAACAGCACATGTTCTGTTTTAACTGTGTGAGGTTTATCAGCCCGACACCCTAGAGAATCCCGCCGATCTTCCCACTTTATCTTTCAGGATAGGTTGGAAGCTATTATTTCCCCCACACAACCAGTGTTTAATGTGGGAAGGAGACAAGAGAATTTGAGTCTGAGGGGAGACCTTATCGCGCTCTACAGCTACCTGAAAGGAGGTTATTGTGAGGCGGGGGTTGGTCTCTTCTCCCAAGTAACTAACGGTAGGAGGAGAGGCAATGGCCTCAAGTTGCGTCAGGGGAGGTTCAGATTGGATATTGGGAAAAATTTCTTTACTGAGGGAGTGATCAGGCACTAGAACAGGATGCCTGGGGAGGTGGTGGGGTCACCATCCCTGGAGGGGTTCAAGAAACATGTAGGTATGGCCCTTCGGCACATGGTTTAGCAGGCATGGGGGTGTTGGGTTGACGGTTGGACTGGATGAGCTTAGAGGTCTTTTCCAACCTTAATGATTCTATGAAGGTATAAGATGGCTCCTAAGGAAAGTGGATGAGTTAGACTGGCTCTCATTTATTGCTTTGAAAATCCACCTTATTCTCTTTAATGGTAGACTTTGTATGGCCTGCTCAATTGCATACAGAGCATGTCAAAGGCACTCTGTTTTCTAGCTGTGACATGGATAACAGCAACAGTTTGGAGTCGTATGTTTTTGGAGCCCATGATAAATGTGTAGCAAGTTCTGGATGAAGCTGTTTGACGTCAGCATGGTCTTGTGCATTCTCATAAGGCATGGTTCACAGTTTGTGTGGTCCTGCTCTCTGTAGGAAAGTTCACGGGCTTATGTTGAAGGATGATGTCCATACCATGGAGGAGCTCCTGGGCAGCTGAGGTGGTGATACCCTCTGTCTCTGCAGAGGAACTGTTGCCTGTAAGGAGAAAGCCAGATGATGCATGGGACTGTGCTTTGAAGCACACCAAACTGTGGGAGGGTCTTCCGCTTTCCTCTTCAATCATATTACAGTCTTTCGAAATCAGCAGTCCAACTGTTGACCCGTGTTCTCAGTAATGTGTACATAACAGCATAAAGTCTCATGTATTAACGTGTTTATTCTGTTTTGCAGGTGTGAACATCATGAGCCTTTTTTTCCTGGTACAAGCATGTTGTCAGGCATAATGAATTAGAGTAAAAATTGATTCCTTTTTTCTGTTTTTCGGTAGTTTTCCTAAATTTCTTGTAGACTAACAGAACTTGAATGTCTTTAGGTAAATTCCACTTCCTAGATATTTACAGTTGCACTTATAATCTGAGTTACTGAGCTGTTACTGCCTGAAGAGAATTAAATGTCAGATAAAATAAGTGCCAGTGTTTAATGGCATGAAATAAACTTAACTATGGCTCAAGAATTTCTTGTTATTAATATTCTGTTTATAAGAGATTGAATTCCAATTCCCTTTCAATTCAGATTCCTGCAATTACTTTAATTTTCCAAGACATTTACTGGTTAGCAGTGAGGCACACTGAGTTAAAATAAATCAAGTAAAAAAATTATTGATATTTATTGGGTTTTAATGGGGTTTGTGCTCCTTAATTTTTGTCTGTTTCCAGAATTTATTAAACCAGTCAAAATTATTTTTCCACAGTCTGCAATACTATTGTGATAAGATTTGTAATGACTATTTTGAAATAATTATTTATGGATGTTCATTTCTTAACATCCCCACTGCTAATTCCCTAAAGCGTTTGTATGTACTTTTTGACTGTATTAGTCTTTCTGTCTGACGGCACACATCAGCTCAGATGGACTATTAATACCGATAGTTAATAACTTCCATTACTAAGTTCCCAGGAAAATAATTCTCTGCTTCCTCACGCTTCCAATCACATACTTAAAGCATTAATTCTTCCAAGGATAGCAAGATTTTATTTATTTTGATATGCCTTTAATATAGATTTTAAACAAGAAAGATTGTTTTTTAACAAGAAATAACGCAGTGGGTTGCAGATGAGCAGGCTTGTATGTTTGGATTGACCACAGGACTAATTCTGGAAACAAGCTCATGGGGGAAGGTCATGGCCAAAGGGTTGGCTGCATTCCAGTCACAGAGGTTCGAAAGTTACTGCCCTCGTGTTGAGATGTGTCTATCCACGTGCTTCCTCTTAGGCCACCATGCTGCCAGCTGAAATGCTTCTGCTTAAACCTGAAAAAAAATGTGCTTGTACCATATCTTTGCTTGGGCTGGAGTCCCGCTGATGTCTGTGATGCGCTGCTGTGCTATGATCCATCACGTGTTTGCAGGAGCTGGTGTCCTTCAGCAGGGCTTCCTGCTGAAAGCCCCACAGCTGTACCAACCTGTAAAAATACATCCCTTTAAAATCAAAATCTTGGAAATCAGAAACATGAGGGAAGGGGAGGAATAATATCAGGTCCTTTCAAAACACTTCTGATAGCATACATACTCTGACTCAAAACTGGGCTTTTACACAACTTTTAAGAGAAATATTTAGACAATGTCAAATTTTTCAAACTTCTAGAAATACAATTTTTTTAATCAGACTTTATTTTTAGTAAATCAGTGTTTTCTTGCAAATGTGATTTCCAGCATTCTGGCCTCGCGTGCTCTGCAGTCACAGCTGAAGCCCGTAGGACCGCGTTGTCTGTGTCCTTCGGTTTTTGTTCAGACTCTGCCCTTTCTGGACGGGACCCTGACAGGTGACCTCCAGGGAACTGTAACCAGTGGTTCTGGAGATGCTCCAGAGAAGCAAGACAGAAGAAAGAATTTTGAGAAAAGATGAGATAGATATATATATATATATATGAAGTGATGAATAACTTGTGTATCATTCCACGTTGATGGTAAACCAAGCTGTGGCTGTGTGGGAACAGCCCTGCCGTGCCGCGTGTGATGCAGAGCTGAGCCCATGCTATGTTCCCTTTGAGCGGGGTTGGTGCCATCTGCCCAGGCGTACGTATTTCAGATAGCCTCTTTGTTTCATCTCCCTTATCCATCTGTCACCGCGGAAAGGTATATACTTATTTAGGGATAATCCTTGTGTTCGCTTAAGGAAAATGCCGCGCAGTGTATCTGAGTGTTTCAAGTGCAGCTTGACAGCTTGTCTCCATTTAACCCCGGGACCTGACTGTTTTTAGCTGCGGCTATTTCTGTGGTCACCTCCATTCTGTGTCATGTTTCTTTGAAACTATAAAATCCTGTACAGTTACCTTAGATTGAAATTCCTCTGTTTCTAAAGTAGCCCCGTATATACAGCGAGGCCAGCAAATATCCCTGTCTTCAGGTTTTATCTCTCGGGATTCTTCCACATGGATGCGCTGCGCTTCCCATGCGCGCTGGAGCTTTGATATAAAAAAACCAAAGATGTCTCACGTTAACAGTTGTTTGCAGAGCTGGATACCTGTTACTGTTAGACCTTGAAACTAGTGCTGGATTAGCATGAAAGTCGAAGGTTTTCTACCTCATCAGCACCCCTTTTTTTTTTTTCTGCCCTTAAACCCAACCCTGTAAGTTTTCTCTATTTCAAACCTGGGAATAAGACTCTAAATAAAACTAAGTAAATGTAAGATGATTTATCGTAAATTAGCATTTCATCACTTTGGCTGAAACTATGGAATAGCTTATTAAGCCTAGCAGAAAAACCGACACAATTCTGAATTTTATTTGCACCAGTTTCTGTGCCTCCGGCTCCTGGTAGCTGCAGAGCAAATGTGTCTTCCCTGAACCTGGTCCTTAACTTCAAATCCTTAACAAACTGAGTGTTGATGTGTGCCATTCTGGGATGTAGTTCAATATCTAATTTATTATATGTTACATTATCTTAATTATTAAATACTGTTTGGGTGGGAGTGGAGGGAGGAACCCACAGGGATTTAGTTGTTACCCCTTTAGTTATTACCACTTCCTTGATATAATATTGGAATTTTCTTTTCAACCCAAGTGTCTTTTCGCTTCAATACTAGGTATCTTGTTCACCTAATGAACTTCGTTAGTGGGTATGACTTAACCTGAGTTTTATGTAGCTTACCCAGTTCTTTATATTCCTCATTAGCCGTAATCTATAACTGAAGCACATCAACCAACAGCCTCTAAAAATGCTGGAATGGGCATGTTTGCAGACTTCTGAAAAATACTGAGCTGTTGATTAGAGAGATATTTTTATGGGTGAGTAGGAAATGTTTCTGAAGAGATCATTTACAGTGAGGCTGAACTTGATTGAGTTATATGCTGGATCTGTATGGCTTTTTTGTTTGTTTTCTCCAAGGGAAATCATGATAAAAGATGAGGCTGGAAATAGGCATCCTGTCTGGCAGTTATAGATGTGTTGCTATAAATAGTGGGACTTCTGAGAGCTTTTTGGATGGTACAATGAAATCAATCTTGTGATAATTATTCTACTCTAAAGAAGCTGGAGCATCGGCTCAGTCTTTTATTTTTTTGTTATAATGAGTAACCTTACTGATAGTACAATAATTAGAGATGATGAAAACTGTTCAGCATCTTCCATAAGTGTGTAAGTACTCACAAGTGCAACAGTGATAGAAGCTTAAGCCTGATCCGTTCCCAACACTACTGCAGCTTTTCCCTAGGTGTGGGTCCTCTTGTGGCTCTGCCACTGGGAGTGTAAGGAAGTGCAGTTCTTCATTGCTATACAAGCAGCAGTCTTACCTCCTTGAGACAAAAACTGGCTTGACATTTTGGTTTGCTTTTGGAGAGAAGTGGAGGGAGAGTGAATTTTTTTTTTTCCTATATGCTTTACCCCATTTCACCAATACAGTTACATCTCAAGGTGCCCGGGTCTCCTGGAGATACTGCCTTAGTAAATGGTTTTGGGAGGGTGCTCTGTTTACCTATGGTCTTAAGTCTTGCGTGTCTTATGTGGGTTTTATGCCAAAACAATTATTGAAGGATGAAGAGCTTCTTTGGGAGAAAATGATAACTCTAGGTCACATTTTAGATCCATATGCTCAATAAGGTCAAACTAAAATCCACGTTAAATTCCCTGCTTCGCTTCCTTGCAGAATGCTCTGAAACGCTGGAATGCAAATCCTAGAAAATTTTGCATTGGTACCTTTTACCTTTTTTAGTTATAATTAAAGTGACAGTTTTAAGAGAAACTTGGCAAACAGAATACCAAACAGAATGCTACTCTAATTTTAAATATAATTTTAATTTCCTCTGTTGTTATCTAGAGGATTGTCTTCAATTTTGATCATGTCATCTTGAGGAAAAACAAAGCAGTAAGGCTAATCTGAATTTTCTAGGTCTAAGAAAGGACTTGCATATCCTACACATAAAAGCTATGAATATTTGTTATTAAAGGGAAGATAGTTCTGAGAACCCCAGTGAAGCTCCTGCACTAATAACATGAGAAGTTTTGTTTTCCCTACGTAGCATCACTCTTGAGTGTGGTCCGTATGTCTGAGAGAGCACGAGCAGGAAGCGGCAGCGTATTGTTAACATCGTATTCTTGTTTTATAGCTCTGCTTCAAGGGTCTGGAGGGTTTTAGGGCCTTCAATGTCTAGGGCAGTTGTGCAGGCACTTAATAAACTGGATAAGAGAATGGATTGACTGGAAACAAAATCATCTTGTGGATGCTTTTAAGCCCTTCTGATGTTTTGAATTCTGGAGGGTCCCTCCTTGGACCAGTCTGGCAGATGCTGCTTAAACATTTGTGCGTCTACCAGGATCAGCAGTCACTGATTTTATGCTGGAGAAACTGTTAATCCCTTTACGTGCTTTATGCACATACGGATTCAAGTAGTGTGAAGGCCTCAGTATAAAGCTTGAAAATGACTTTTCTAACCCCTTTATGGGTATTAAAATTATAGCATTTGAGTCCAACTCTATCTATAGACAAGGTATAAATAGGTTCCAGCGAGAAAACGATTTGTCACTAGCAATTATTAAAAAACTTTACAGCTAAATCCAAGATATAGCCTTTTTCTTTAAAACAGAGAGGAGTGAATTATTTTAGGTTTCATCTGGGTCATTTTCAAGCATGAATAAAACATTTCCCTTGTGCAAATCATTCGTCTCTCTGAAACCTTATTGAAGGGTTGCAGAAATGACCAGCAAAGGTGAAGATGTTCATGCAGATTTCTTGGTGACGGAAAGCCTTTTTGGAAACAAGGGCAGAAAGCGAAATATGAGGAGAAATACAACTATAGGGGAACAAAATGGAGTGCTTTACTCAGATGGCATCCTGACCAAATTAGTCAGGCTCTGAAGGCTTGTTTTCAACAAAACATGTTCACTCGGATATTAAGAATGTCCTCATGAGGAATTCCTGCTGTGCATGACATCAGTCACAGACCAATCTTCTGGTTATATTGAAATTGCTCTGTGAAAAGGTGATTTAAAGTCTGCAGTGATTGTTACTGTATTATACGTAAGGGTACAGTGAAATGAGTAAAGCTTTATTGTCTGGATACCACACTTCAAAAGTCGTATTACATTAAATCACATTGCTCGGTCGTAAATCAGAGACATATGAAACAAAGATGAAGACAGTCTCATTGCTGTTTTATTTATATCTTATTTTTATTTTATCCTACCTGCTTGTAATTAGTACTGCTTAAAAATCAGCTGCGGTGGCTTGGAAAGAAAATCACAAAAGCATCAGTAATTGAAAAAGTAGCTTATATAAGTAGTATTTGGGGATTTCTGCTACAAATATTTGTAAGTGGGCACTGGCTCAACAGAAATCACAGTGGAATAACTTGTAATTAGAAAATTTAACTGCAAAGCTCATCTCTGGATGCATAGATCACTTGTTCTGCTGGGCGTTTTTTGATGATAAATCAGAAAGTTAATTTTTTAATGTGATGTAAAAACTCCTCCTTGTATTTCATCACACAATATTAAAGTTGTTAGTGATGTTTCCTGTTGCCTCAAATACAGTTAGCGAGGATATATTTAAGTCACCTAATTACCAGTTTTTGAAGAGAAGGAAATCTATATTATATCCCAGCATAAATGCTTACGGAAAGCACACAGACAGAAAAAGGACTCAATTTGAATTTATGGTAATTAGTATGGCTGTTAGTTATCTGTATAATAGGGAAAAATCTGAAAATAGCTTAAGCTTGGGAGACTATCGAGGGACATGTTGTAAATCCTAGCCCTGTTATGCTTCCTTCGGTTTTCCGATACCATCTGTTCAATGGCCACCCTTTGAGGTGAAAGCTCGGGCTAGGTGGCACTAAGTCTGAACCTCTGTGGCTATTTTTTAATTTTCTTAGACAAAATCTGAGGAAAAAAAGAGTTTAGGAAGGCAGATTTCAATTTTTTTTTCTTCATCTTAGGTTCCTGAAATGTCTGATTAAAATTAAGGAGTCTCTACTTTAGATCTTCATATACTTGCTCTTGTGGTCACCTTGATGTCAGCAAGCAGCACACCAGTTCAGGAGCACAAACAGGGAGGTATCGCGCATAAGAAAGGGGTTGCACACCAGTCTGCAATAATGACTCATAAGGTCCACAAAATAAAAGATTAAAAAATCCTCCTGCTATTAATTTGAGTGATATTATTTCGTGTGTGTTATTTCATTTGGGCTTTAGAGGGATTAATTTACTGTAAGCGTCTGAATCACAACAGAAATGCTGATTGTCTTGAAATTACCTTAAATGAGTCAGAAAAATGGGCTTTTAGAGTTGAGCTGCTCCTGCTCCTTTTTTACTTCTGTGGAAGGTTTCCCTGCTCTGCAACACATTTTCTGTCCTTGTAAAAATGTTCAAGTTGTACTTAATTTCTGGAGTTTCAGAAAGCCTTAATCCAGCTTCATCTGTTTTACATATTTGGCTACACCATGGTGTTGCCATTGGTATCTAAATATATGTTAAACGAAAGTGTGGGGCTAGGAGAACTATATATGTAATTTTGGAAGTTGCAAGATTGTCTCAGGGCTTTCTGGCATGTAGAAAGTAATTTAGTGATGCTCAATAAGCTCCCACAGCATAACTCGTTGATCCCTAGAAGTGTCCGAGATATGGTAGGACGAGTCAAGTTCAGGATATGGTTTAGCAGGCATGGTGGTGTTGGGTTGACGGTTTGATTTGATGACCTTAGACCTTAATGATTCTGTGATTCTCAGTGCCAACAGCATGGTTGTCAGTCTGACAGCCCTGCACAGGGGTTGCTGCATGTTGCTGGATGCAGCAGCAAATGCTCTGACGCAGTATGTTATTTAGGAACTGGATTACCAGAGGCGGAGTGAATTCTGTGGGAGTTGGCTGAATTGAAAACCTGCCACGGGCAATAACCTTTGGCCGTGATTTTATCTGGTTTTGCTGCCTATTACTTTAGAAACTTGAACAGTTGAAACAAATTGTGGTAGCTGTCTGTCTTCAACAGATGAATTCTTGTTTGGACTCATGAATTTTCATACAAATATGTGTCAGTAGGGTTGACAGATGTGTGGGATACCAGGATCTGATGGCTGTCCTTAGGTATTCTGTGATGTGTAACGTAACGGGGAAGTAAGTGCTTAGCATCGGCGTGGCTCAGCTGGCAAAATCAAATCGGTTTTACAACAGTAGTCTGAAATCTTAATTCAAGCCTCTCATTCCAAAACCGCATTTTTGACATTTCCATTATTTCTTATGTCACCTAGTACGTTTAATTAATTGCTTAATTGCTGTGTATATATATAGGCATTGCTCTGTAAAACCTGGAAAACTGTAGTCCATAGCAGCCGATTAACACTACTTAGCAGCTGTTAAAAAGGATAATTGCCTGATGTTAGCATCACCTAACATTATTTCTAATGCTAATTATGCCCAATTTACTCTCCCTAAAGTCACCCAGCTCCAGGTATGTTTCCAAACCATGGGCTGATAACAGAAATATTTGTATGCATGCCAGCTATGGTCTGCGTAGATGTAGCTTGAGGATTTTGTGCCTGTACTGGTAAATCAGAGCTGAAGGTGCCTTGCTGAAGGAGCATCTCAGAGGTGCGTGGCATGAATGCTTTCTGAATGTAGATGTAGTGGTGTTGCACGCTATCTGCTCCCTCTGGATTTTAGCATAGGATTGAAAAGTGAGAAGAAAACAACGCACAAAAACTTCTACAGGTCTGCAGATAGCTACATCTTCCGTTGTTTTCCAGACAATTGTTTCAACAGAGTAATTCTCGCCTTTTTTTATGAACTTGATCCTGTAAGCCCACAGTCCTGTTCACTCAAGCCTTCTTGACTTCACCGGGAGCTCACGATGTGGAGAGCTTGTAAGATTACATCTTTTATCATTTTTTTTAAATCCAGCCTCTTGATGATTTCTGTCAATTCTAGAAGGTGGGTTTTCTAAAGAAATATTTTCGTTTTATTTGCTCCATAGCCGCGTGCTAACAGCAGTCTAAACCTTTCCAATTTATATAAATGACTTGTTCTTCAGCTTCTGTACAGGTTTATATACAGAATACAGCAGCATAAATTACCTGTTTAGAGAAGGTCTGTTGAATGTTAACATTTTACATCCAGTATCGAATTGAAATAATTGCCTTGAAGGAAAATGCCCAAAACAAATGATGTTTATTGAAAATAGAAATCATAGTTTCAAATAAAAATAGATAGACATTCCTTCAGAAGCTGTGGTAAATGAACGGCTGATGGATGAGTAGTTTAGTTGGTAAACAAGAATTTATTAGTTCGTGTGGATGATGATGAAAGATATCTGAGAAAATAATTGGTCTCATTTTGTGAAAATAAGGCAGTCCATTAAAACTGCTGCACGTAATGATCAAAGGAATACTAATTAGTCTTTTAAAGTCCTGCGATTTTTACCACTTTATATACCAAAACCAGCTGGAATTCCAGCCAAAAAAAAGAATAATTCAGATCATTCATAATATTTTGTTGGCATATATATGTATCCATGGAAAAATACTTGTGCATGTGTATGCACGATGGCAGCACAACCCCACCGTGCCAGCAGCTCTGAGCTGCTGGTAGCCACTTGTGAGATGAAGGGTGCAGGCACAGACTGGTAGCTAGATATCAGTAGTTGGTCTGGAGTATTTGCAATTGATTTCAGGGGTGGAACTGCGTGGATGGAAAAGGAGGTTGCGTTTCAAAACAGTGCCCAACAGATGAAAACGTAGGCTTTCAACAGCTACATTTGAAAGACCAGAAAGAATTGTATGTGTTCTTTGAGATGATAAAGCTAAGAACTGCTCACTAATGCAGAAAACAGAAGATGGAGTGGAAATGCTTCATTGGCAGTAATGTATTTTCAGTAAGTCTGACAGAGACAGGAAAATATATTTTATCTTTTCAAACACGCTGTTGCGTATTTAGATCAATGCAATATGCAATTAACCAGGTATACAATTAATCAAAACCTTGAGAGACTGAGTATCATTAGTTAATTTCATTAATAAGTTAGTGCCTCAACAGTATCTCTTACTGGAAGATTTTTTTCAATACTGACTTCAGAATTGGTTTCAAAATAAGAAATGATCCACTGTATGCAGGCATTTCTGAAAATGTTGCTGTGTGTTCTGAAGTGCGTGAATACTGAAGCCTTTGCATGTATGTTGCACCTCCTGCAGCGTAAGGGAATGCAAATCTGTAAAACCAGGCTGCCAGATACTCTAGTAGAGAAGAATGCACTTGGGGAAAATCTGAGAAAATAGTAGGTGAAGTCCAAAATGTTAGACATCTTCCTACATATTTTTGCATTTAATAAAATTATCTCATAATAAGACTATATCTCCTTTCCCAACCAGGCCAGTATATTTTGTAAAGAATTTTTGTTTTTATTAGTCTGTGCCAGAACCAGATTTCCAAAAAAAAGAGGTTTCTTTTAATACGCAAAAATCGATGCTTGGGTGTCCAAAGGGCTCAGTACTTGGGACACCAAACTACCTTGACATCAAGCATACCTGTAAATGCAGAACAGCTACCCTCCTCCTCAGCATGGTGATTTATAAATCTTTGTGCTTTTTCATTTTGACAAAACAAAAGGAGTTTGTTTGTCCTCCCAGTTTTCAAACTCTGCTGTGGTTGGACAACGGATGTTTTTCGTTCTGGCTGCCAGGGAGATGATCTTTGCTGGGCAAAATGAATTTTGAACAAAGCAGCTTTTTGATAGGCATAACTTTGAAAAGCAAAGCATCCTGCAATTTGATGGCTTTTGAAGATTCTCCTTTGTCATCCTTGAAGTATTGCTTTCTCTATATAAAGTATTTGATTTTGATGTTCATCTTTTCAGTCTCATCTTACACTTTCCTCTCTGCTCCTCTCCTTACTGATATTGAGTGCTGGTAGGATTTCACACGACCTTCTGTATATGAAATGCGGTGCAAATCTGAATCTTTCATCAAAGATAAGATTGAGCCTTGCCTTATCCTTCTTCCCCCTACTTCTGGTAGATTTGCAGATGAGTGTATTTCATGCCTAGGTAAAGCTAGTGCATAAATCGGAACATTTTTATTTTTAATGCGAATCCAGATTAACACCACTGCAATGCCTACCTACCCATATCCATAATGTAAACAGTGAACTAGGATGGACATAACTTTGAGTTTTATGGTAAACAATACCATAAAATATATATATGAAACTGACAAGTTTAGAGTGTCTACCTGAAAACACCCATACGTATGTGTAATGGCTTCCTGTAGATTGAGATAAATGTACATAACTAATAAGAAATATCCCCAAACTTGAATGAACGTCGCTGGGCATGCTTACAGGGCACAAATGTGCCTGCTTATTAGCATATAGGAGCTTGCTAGATCACACAGGTTTTTAATATATAGAAGGTAAAAGGAATTTGAAATGTTTTTCCTTCCGATATCTGCCTCTGCAGTTTTAAAAAGCTTTAGCCTGCTGTCCTTCAAACCTTGTGTTGCTACAAGGCCTTCAGAAGACCAACCTTTTCTGCAACGGAGAATCATCACGTGCTGTGGATTTTAAAGCCACTCTCATTTCAGTTAAGCATTTTCGGTGTGAAAAAAATCTATCAAAGTAGCCCCGTATTTGAAGGATTTGATGTGGTGGCTCATGTGACAAGAGATCGTTTCCTGCAAAACAGCTCAAAGTGTTGTGTGATCATACTGCTGCCTGTTTACACTTCCAGGAGTGGATGTTTTAGCTCTTGAGTTTACTTACCTTGCTTGTTTTATACGTACTCTTTTGATGATGCTTTTGGTTTGAACTCTGGTCATTTCCCAAAGTGCAGTTGAGAGCTTGTTTGCCAAAATCAGATGGGTGGCCATCAAGGGGGACTGCACAGGGGGCATTGCCTGCAGCCATGTCTGCAGGTCAAGAGAAGAAAATGAAGAAAATTTCTTTTAAAGACCAGGAAGAGGAGTTGATTGCAGTCTTGCTTCTGATGGAGGTGTTAGCCACCTGGTGTGTGTTGGGAAGGTGGCCCAACACCAGTCCTGCTCAGAGAGAGTGACCGGACAACCTCCAAAGGTCCCTTCCAGCCTAAAGCATTACATGACTATGGGCAAGTCTGTGAGGTGATGCTGGGCAGGTCAGTGTTGACTTCGCTGGGAAAGCTCCTGTGATTGTGGTGCGCAAAAAAAAAAAAAAAGCTTTTGACTCTGGATTGTATTGCCTTTTAGATATCTGAAGGGAAAAATACCTTCTGTTTTCTGGGATAGTATTTGAGTTGGTTGTAGAAATGGTGCTTTTGAAAATGGTTCTTAAATGAATGAAAGTTTCTTGGGTAACAAGACTTACTACACAAATAAAAATATATCTTTTAAGATCAAAATTCAGGTGTCCTGCTTATGCCAGTATCTGTTTTTCTTGTGTTACTTAATCAAAGGGTGATGCCTCTGGCAGAAAATTTAAGAGTCTATTACATAGCAAGAAAAACCTCAGACTGAATTTAGGTCAGCATCCAAAAATGCAGTTGCTTGAAAGGTTCTGCTCGGCTCCGAAGACCCTGCCTGCCTTCCAAAATGCCTGTAGCAACTCAATTTATCAGTGAAGCAAATGGGCAAAAGGCTGAACTCGTTGACAGGCGCAGAGGAAAGAACCGAGATGATGGATGGTGGATGTCCCTCAGCTGAAAGAGCAACCCTCCTGTGAGTAAGGCCAGATCCCGCCAGGTACTTGGGGCTTCTAATGCCATTGCCTTCAGGTCTTAGAATCAGATCCCGAGAGAAAACCTGCAGGTATTTTGTAATGAGGTCATCATCTGAATTAACTTAAGACAAATCTTTCCTGTAAGGAAACAAGCTGAATGTGGCAACTGCTGATGTTGGATGTTTTCCTTAAGTGATCTTTGGGCAAATATGAGGGATGTTGTAAACACTATTGTAGCTTTCCTAAAATCTGAACTGATTGGTGTAACTTCTCAATTGCTTTGGCATGTGCTGGAGGTGATACATGTGTGCTCCTCTTCCCTCCCTGGCAGTGTCACCGTGGACGAAGGTCACCTGATGGAATATGTGAAGATTTCGGTCAGTCTTTCACTTAGGAAGCTGATCATATAAGCAAATATAATATCCCAAACTCATTTAATAAGGTGATAATAATAAGTTATGTGTTAGCAAGATTTTTTTCCAACACAGAAAATAGTATTTCAAAGCCAATACGGACTGGAGTCTTAATATGTGTTTACGATACTCTAATGTTTTCATTTATGCCTTGCCCTTCCGAATGTATCAGAGGGAGGGGTTCATGTTGTAGAAGAACATGGTGTAATACTGTATTTTCTCAATAAGCTCTTTTCCAAAGCTGCATTTACTACCTTTAGCAGGGCCATAGGTTTATTCCATGCACCACTGGGTGGGAAATAAAGTTGTTTTTGTCTGGCCTTAACCAAACTGCTCTCCCAAGTTAAGTTTAATGTAGGACATGGTCAAATGCACATTGCAGCTGGGAAAGGGCAAGCGACAGCATGGAGGGACCACCTGGCAGCCGGGGCAGCGCCTGCCCGCGGGCCCTGCTCTGCTCCAGCGTGGAGCCAGGCAAGTCAAAACTAATTGTATTACTATCTAGCATGAGCTCAGAGTAAGCAGTGATACCACGTGGTATCACAGATCAGAGCAGTGAGCTCACTGGCTTCTGGCTGTAACAGATTGCAGGAAGACATAAATTAAAGAACGCCAAGCGTAGAGCTAATATAGGATGCTGTCGTGTGCTGTTCAGGACAGTCGCAAGTAAATCGCCGTGTTTTTCCAGCCTCGAGATTCCAAAGGATGGAGAGTGAAATTCAGTTCAGTGTTACAAAAACCCTGGGGTGGGTGGGATGTTCGTCTAACGGCTGCTAGGGCAGTGTTTTGTTGGAATTGCTTCAAATAGGGGAACTGAAGAAAGAGAATTCTTTCGGAGTCTAGAAATGCTGTGAAGCCATAGCATTTTGATTCTTTGCCAAAGAGTAGCTGCCAACATGAGTGTTATCAGTAAAAATAACATAAAAATTACATTTTATTTTGTGGCCACATCTGTACACCAATGTATCAAATAAGGTATTTCCTTTGGGTGAAAACCCACTGTTTTCTACAGAGTTGGATAAAACCTTCAGAAGTTGTGCCTGACACAGTCTTCATCAAATGCTATATGTAGACTGATAGTCTCAAAATAACACACGCTGTATTTTGTTTCCGATAATACTAGAATATGAATATTAAACATATTCTATACGCTGCCCTTTGCTGCGACAGATGTCTTGTCTGGGATTAAATTAATTACTAAATGTTTTTTCCGTCTGACAGTTGAGAATTTTAGGCTTCGGAGGTAAATAGGTTTTGAAGCAATCCGGTAATAGGCTTACAAGGCTGAGAGGCAACAGAGCTAAAAAGTGAAAAATCAAAAGGCTGGACCATTAATACCTTGTAAAGTTAATCAATTCATAACAACAGCCTGGAATCTAAATAGTCTCTCTGCAGAGGGGTTCATGTCGGGTCGAAATTTTGCACCATAAACTGTGGTATGCAATATTTATATAGTTATAAGTTGTGTGTTAAATATTTGCAGTTAAATAACTCTGTAATAAAGATGTAATGTGATCTTACCAGGCTTTCTAGAATTACCTGAAGAGAAGCAGTAGAAGTCCTCGAAGAGCCCCCTCCGAAGTAGATTGTCACTGCCTAGCAGAAATTGCCTTGTATGCCCGGAATTTCGGGGTCACTCCTGTGTTTTGATTCAGTGCTGAGGTGACCAAGGCATGATGGAGTCACTGACTCCAAATACCCAAGAGAGAGTCATGCCAAGGGACTATAGATGAAGGCTGAGGTCGGTTCCTCTAAGCCTTGTCAAGGAAGATGTCAGTGTTGGTGACAATGGTTTCAATGGTGTAGAGAGGAAGAGCAGAATATGAGCGGGTCTCTGGTGGCTTTGGGGTCCAGGCAAGAGGCTGCAGGAGTTCACATGGTGTCTGGAGAAAGGTCAGAGGTGTGCGTGGTTGCATCAGAGAAGGAAAGTTATGAGGAGGGTTGAAAGATTAATGACAAATAGGGAAAGAAAGACTTGGAGATGAGAAAAGCTACGTGACAATGTTACTAACCGAAACTACAAAGGAAGACGAGGATAAAAGTAGTTCTGCTGAACGTCTCCAAAGCATTGTGCAGAAACTGGTAAAACGTTAGTGCCCATCTGCAAAAGGAGCTGCTGGTATTTGGTTTTTCCTGTTGTCTGTCTATGTGGTAGTTTAGTTTCCTGAGGGCTGAAATGCATTTGTTTAATTACAATCTTTCATTTCAATATGGAGGTAGCTATGTATACCTAATTAGGCGTATCTTGCTTGCAGATATACGTTGAGACCTTTTTACCATGAAATGTCTGGAAAATTCTAGGGGCAATACTAAAATAAAACATTAACATCTGGGTTAGAGGAGTACTTTTCGATATTAAAAAAACTACCTTTGGAATATTTAGCTTTCTTTGAGTGTTAAAGTGCGTACCTGACAATGAGGTATGTAGGAAGGAGGATGTCTGAAGGTCTGGCAATTTAATAGACGCTGCTGAACTGTGCAATAGCACAAAATTAAGGCAATCTGGACTCTTGGTGTAAATGCAGTGACGTATGTGCCACTGAATTTCTTCCCTATGGGCGCAGTTAGAAGAAGCCGACGTCATTTTCTACGGAGGGCACATACTTCCAGCCCCTACTGCACCGCAGGCGCGCTGCCTTCCTGCTCGCCGCTTGCCAAGGTGTGCATGTTTGCTGCATGCAAATCACCTGTAATGAAAGACCTGGTGACAAAACTGAAATTGCGGTGATCAGTTGTGAGGTTCGCAGGGGCGGCTGGAGCCATTCGCGTAGCTGGATTTACGATGACCTCAGCTCCAGGACGCTCCGCTGGTTTCAGCAGGGCTGAAGAAATGTGTTGACAAATCCTGCTGTTATATTATCACTTCTGAAATGTTCTCTTTGAGGAGTCTCCTTTGCAGGAATTGCAGGTGAATTAACTAAGAAGGGGAATGAACTACAGCCTCTGATTTGCACAGGGCATCAATGTGAAAGGGAAGGCGGCAGAACAGGCTCTGGCAGGGAGCGCTGACCTTGAAGAGATGGTGAAATACCTTATAACTCATTTCCTGACAGACTAATGACGGTATTAGGTAGTGAATGACTTAGGGTCCAAAAACTCTGAGAACAAAATTGTGCTAAACTGAACCAAGATTGTTTTGTTTTTTTTAATTAACGGGTATTTGGTGAAACAAATAAAAGCCCCACAAATATTTACATACGCTTGCTCCAAACATCTCAGTACTAAATAACCTTAGAAACATGTAGAAAACATCATTCGAATTTTTGGTCTCTCTTCTCCTCTACTATCTTTTTCAATGTCTGAAATATCATGTGTTAATTAAAAGCTTACAATCCCTGTATGCTTGTTGAACTTACAGTGAATTTTTTACCTAGAAATTAAACACATGGATGTAATTCAGATTTTTTTCCAGCAGAAAGAGCTAATCTTTTATTATTACAACATTTTACAACTTGGATCTTCAGTTTCATGGCTTGTGCATTGTTGCCTCTCACTAGGTTGTGAGTACACATTGCTTATTAATCAGAACTCGTGCTTTACATAGCGAACAAGCCAAGAGAAAAGCCTGTAAAGATGCTTCTTTTGCATTAAGTTGAGATACGCTCTACAGCCCTTGTATTATACGTGTCTTAGGAATACTAAAATAATAGTAGTGACTCTAGTTATTTTCCAATTTGCTGAAGAAAATCTTACAGGATTTTGTATGGCAATTCTGTTTTTATTGGAATAACTTCCCAGGTAAATTTCTACTTGTACTAAATATCATGTACTTACATGGAAAATACTCATAATTTTGGAAAACAGCTTTAAGAGGGAGGGAGTAAGTCCATGATTCTTAATTAATTCATAATTGAGTAAATGTGGATCAGATGCTGTTTGCAGAATAATTTGTCCGGTTTTAAATGTGTTTTAATATTTTTGTCTATAGAAAAGACGATAAAGGAAACTTTCTTTTATGGATTTCTGAATCCTGTTATTTTGTACATTTACATAGTTTGGCAATATATACCTGCTTGGCCCTTTCCTAAGAATGGTATTAGCAATGTGAGAAAAATGAATTATGTGCGATAAAACTAAAGGAATTATCAGTTCAGATTTCATGAGTATGAGTTCCTGGGGTGCTCTTAAGGCCTTGCCTCACACTTTCTGACGATATCCAATGCGTAACTCCTCTTTTTAGAAAGCTTTTGTGCAATACTTCATTCCAAAGGCGCCCACCTCTGCCTGCGGGTGTTTGTCTTCGAGCGCATCGGTACCTCCGATGCCCCCAGCACAATGATGATGTAGGGGCTGTGTCTCAGTCACTGTAAATGGCGTCGGTCCCCCTCCTGCTAACTGAACTAAGAATATCGTGTTGGATAAATACAATTCACAGGTTTTGATGTGTTCCCCCTTTATGCCCAACTTTTTCCATTGTTTTTCCCTGCATAATTCCAGCGGGCTGGAGCACGCTTAACCCATGGTGTGCCACCTCAGAGGGCTGCTCTAGTCCAAGCCGCCTTTTGTTCCTCCTGCACTAAACCTCTAACGTTACTGGTCAGGATTTCTCTAGCCCAGTCTTTCAGCAGCTTAGACTGATCTGGTGAAACCAGTTGCTGGAATCTTAGCTGTCCCCAAACTGCCTGCTACCTCCTTATCAAAGATGGCAGATATTCAAAGGTCGGTCTCTGGGTCTCATCTCCTTTCTCTGTCTCCTCTGTGGTCAGCCCTGCCCTGGGCTGTTATCCCTAATGCAGGCTGAAGTCCTGCGTGTCCACGTTTAGCTGTATACACCGCTTGATTTCTTCCCCAAGAGACCGATAACCTCTTCTGCCGTCTCTGAATAAAACACTGCGCTCTGTCGTGCGAACGGTGCAAATTGTTTGCCACGCTGGTGCCGAGGGGGAAACAAAGGAGTAACAGGGACCAAACAGCAGCCACAGAGATGGGGGAAAAAATTGGTTTATGGCAGAAGCACCAAAGGGATGGTTCCTGTAAAGCTCCTTCTGTTTGATTTTGCTTGACGGTTTCAGATGGCCACGCTCAGAGCGGAAGATGGAGCCTCCCAGAGTTGTACACTTGGTAATGAAGGAAGGCAAAGCCACGATGCATTTCTACACATCTAGATTTTGATGCAACTGATGCTAGCTTACTGAAAGATAAGAATTCCCTCCCAGAACTGTCTGGAGATGCACTTCTCTCTAGCATTTTCTGTTAACCATTTTAGTAATCCCCTACTCAGCACCTGGCTGCTATGGACCTTACTCACAGGGTGTGTCTAACACCTCCCTGCATAGTAGGGGAAAATTAAACACAGCCTGAAGCTACTGAGTTTTTCTGGAGTGGAGTGCATCTGGAAGCAGATACGTGCAAGTTACTTGTGTCAATTTGATATCTTGTGCTGCCCTAAATCCTTTTGTGGAATTTGGTCTAAAACTGTAATTCTGATCTTCAAGTGACCTGATGTCTCTGTCTTCATGGCAGTTTAAGATTGAGATTATATATTGATGTCTTTGAGTTGGGTTTCATTGTGCTAATTGGAATACCTTATTGACTGCAAGCTGTGATGATGGGAGCTTGCTTTCTGGCTTCTCTCGGAGAGCTTGACTGCTGGGAGAAGCATTTCACCAGCTCTTCAGCTTCTCTGCCTAACAGCTTCTGACCTGCCTTGCTTGCACCTGTGCATGATATAACCCCAGCAGGTACGGGAGCACAGATAGATTCTGCATCCTTTTGCGTGTCGCGAGCCTTTGGCAAGAAGATGTAGCCCAAGCGAGCAGGGATCTCTTTTAATCTTCTAGAACTAAAGGACATCTTTTCACTGCAGTCTCATGCTTTTTTCCTTTCTTTCTGCTAGCTGGTCCACTAGCTCGGCGAAAGGCAGCATATGCTTGCTGGCTAGCCAGCCTGAAGCTGTCTGTAGGCTGGCTGGCCAGCTGGGTAGCAGGTACATGCGTTCGCACTGGCCAGCTGGGAGGGATATTCCATTTTGGCCATCTGGCTGCTGTCTCTTAAGAGCAAAGAAATAAGTCAAAGACCTGAGCGTTGGCAGCCGGAGGGCCTAACAAGTGGATGTGAGACTGCATGTGGAAAATGGACTTTTCAGATCTGCTTTGCATGCTTCTAAGCATCTAACCAGAAGATTTTTTTTTTATTGCAGTTGGAAGACTTTGTTGTGATTTTTTTCGTGTGCTGGTATGGAATATGTGGGTTTTACACTATTCTGACACTTTAACTGAAAGAGGAAGTTGTATTTCTTTTTGTTGATGTATGACAATGACATATTCTATGCTATTTTAAAAAAGGTAAAGGAAAATGCCACTTTGCATTGACTGAAGTATTGTTGTTCTCTTCTATATGAGAACATCTCTGTATGTTGCAATGTAAAAGCTCAACAACTTGATCCTACATTTCATTTCACCAATACTCTATTCTTAGGGTACATGACATAGCCAAGCTGTATGTTTGTGGAGGGGATTTCACCCACAAGGCAGAACGTGACGTGTATCTACGCTGAGGTGTTATTCTGGGCTAAAGATCCTTTCCATGTACTATTTAATAGATATGTGTATTAAGCTGACTACCACATGGTTCAAATACATATTTTTAACAATGTTTGCTACTTCCAGAGATGTTTTTTTGTCTGTTTTATCTATTATATTTTCAGTATTGTCTTCTATTCCTGTTTCTAGAACTTTGGGCATTTTACTGGGCTATGTATTGACTGTTGATTCAAAACCATACAAACCAAGGCTGTTGCAGGCTTAGCAATAGGTGGGCTGTGTCTGTATGTGAATACAGTTTCTCTTTTTGCTAGTGTTTTGTGGTGTTTTGTTGTTCCTTTATCCATGTGACAAAAGGAGAAGCATCGGTGTACCTATTCCTAATTCAGAGGAACTGTTGGAGTTAGAGATGCTGCTTTACTGAGAAGAGGTAACCTGGATGCATCTAGGACCGTGTCAGTTGTCCAAAATACCTGTGCTGGGCTGGCATGTCTAACAGCACTTCCAGAAGCCCTGCTGCCTTCTGGAGTGGGACCTGGTACCCTGGTGAAGTGTTAGTATGGTGCTAGGTACATGTGCATAGGCAATAGAATAATACCCTTCCTATACTCATTTCTAGCTGTGGTACTGCTTGTGAGCAAGCTCAGCTTTTGTGGGTCTCACTTCATATTTTTTCGTCTCCAACTGCTTTTAATATGCTTTAGATAATCAATATAGCTTTTCAAAGAAGTAAGCAGTTTTAGTGAAACAGATCTATTAATGAAATTAGTGTCTGATAGCACAGTCTGGCTGCTGATACTGTTGAATTCAGACTGAAAAAATATGGGTAAGACTTTTGTCATTGACTGCAGGAGAAATTAGCTTATAGGTTCTTTACCATAGATCAACCCTTCCCCCTCCTTCATTAGCCGAGTTCTTTTTTTGTACACTTTCCTCTTCTTCAATACTTCTGTCTCTTCTCTGATATCTCCTTTTTACATTTGTCGATCATTTTCATGCATCCCTTCCACCATCCCCAGCACTGATTATATAATTCTGCAGAGAAATTCACTGTCCTATACATGATGTACAGCACGTACAGACTTGGCACTTAATTTGCTTGGACTGGAATTTCAAAAGGAGCTAATGAGATTTGACAATATTTTTGCGTTCAAGAGCTTGACTTTTAACGGGTAGATATTTTCTGAAAAGCATAAAGTGCATCATAACCGTGGTACCATGGTGTTGGACAGTCTTTCCCAGTACTACCCATCTGCTGCTGGGAGAAGTGGGACTACACCGTTGCAACTGGGTAAAGAGGAGCAACCTGTTCATTCACAGTGTGGTGACAGTTGAACGTAAGGTGAAACCTCTGTCTTGGTTGCTTGCCAAAGTCTAAAAAAACCAATCTTTGTCTTAAGAAAGAAAACACCCAACAAATAAATATAAAATCTTTGTGTGTCTTTAAAGTGTAAGGAAATGTTAATAAAGGTGTTTGATGAAAAAGTAGCAAATAGCTGCAACTGTGCTCACTGCGTGTTGCAGCTTCTGACCTCCTGAAGGTAGGAGTGTCTACATTGCGAAGATGCAGACGGTTACTCTCGGACCCCAAAACACAAAGCTGCTTGTGCTGATGGCACATTGAGTCTGCTGCTGACATGGTGTCTGTAGAGCTACACATTTTAGGTTAGAAAGGAGGGCATTGAGAAAATCGAGGAAATTTTTTTAGGATAAAACAGGTGGAGCATGGACCAGGCAGGCATATTGCACTGATGCAGGTAAATCATGCAGATAAGTGATCGTTTGCCTGTCTGTAAATTAGTAAGTGGTGTTTCCCCTCAATTTCAAGATTTGATTGGATAGGATAGCTAAAAACATAAACTAGTTTTAATATATAACTATTGTCAATTATCATAATAGACCTTTGTCTTCTGCATCTTCACAGATCAGTAGCAATTTATCATCCACTTAACTGCATTAAAAAACCTCTTCAGTGTTGAGTTAACCAGGGAAGCTTTTGATCCTGAGGATATGAGCTGCAGTGGGGAATTTCCACTGGTTTCCCCGGCCTGTAAGCTGGACCATACATAATGACTCACTTGCTTTTAATGAATACTGCTTAAGCAAAAGAGAATTGAAGTCAGAAAGACCATGCAAGGATGATTCACAATTAAAATTCAAAATTTCCTAGTCATTTAATGAAATCAAACCAAAACGCATTCATATCTTTTTGGCGTAAAACACTTTCCTTGTGAATAATTGCGTTCTTGCATTTTTGCACTTGTTCTACTGTGCAGTTGTCAGGGCAGATGTCCCTTGAGGAAAAGTTGCTGCCTAGCTCTGTGCTCTGGGATTTTCTAATTAAAAGTTACCCAATGCTTGTTAGAAAGTTCATGAGCAAGGGACTAAAAGCAAGCAAGAAGCTTTTCTGGAAAGAACAACAGGGAAGTGAGACCTGGCACGTGTTCCTTCAGGGAAAATGGAGCCACATGTCCTGGTGATCCCAGCGCAGACACCAGGCTGAGGTCGCTCCTGGAAGCCGAAGGATTTAGGGGAGCGGCAGGAGACGTGTTTGCAGGCTGTTGGTGTCTGTGCGAACATCTGGCTGCTTCCCCCACCCAAGGGTGCCAAGTGAGCTCGGGGGGTGCTTCCTCCATGTGTGCAAACCACCGCTGCCCTCTAGCAGCCACCTGCTTTCTCCCAACCTCCTCAAACATGTTTAGTGCAAGCATTTGGTCCTTAGTGCACTTTCTACGTATCTGAACTTATTGTATATGTCGCTGATGGAGAAATGATACTGAGAAGTCAATGGAAGCATTCCTGAAAATCCTGTTTCTGTCCTTCCCAAATGCTCCTGCTGGCATTCCTGTGCTGTGACATGTCCCAGGTACAGGGTAAGGATGTGCTCCGAGTCTCCTCTCTTTAGATAATATTTTACAGATGCCTGAATTCTGGTAGCATTTTCCATGTAAGGCTGGAAATGCCATTTTCTAAGAAATCAAACCCAGCAGCAGTCTGTGTGGAAGCACTGGCGCAATTGCTTAAAGAGTTTTCTCATTTAGCGAAAGCTGGAACTGCAAAAAGTGGCCACGTGCCAGCTCGCAAACTCAGAGATACCAAACAAATAAAAACCCACCCTGAAGCAGTGGAGGATGTATAAATAGAGCAGCAGGCAGACCCGGGTGGGAAGCCAGGAGGCCTGGGGTGCAGGGGGAAGTAACCCATGCTATGTCCACCCCAACGTATTTTGCAGGCACTGTGTAGTGGGAGCGAACCTCTTCCCACTGGGTTTATCTGCTGAAATTTAGGGTGGAAAATGACTCCCTGAAGAATGGGAGGGAGATATAGATGCAAGGTACGTTCATGCGAACAAATTAAAGTCAGTCCAGTACAACATTAACCTGCCAGCATATACTAATGCTGCAGTTTCTTAAAGGAAATATAAGTGAGCAAAATTTAGGTGCTTAGATTTTCTACCTGGATCTGACTTTTTTAATTGTCAGTTGATTCAGTAGCAGACAGGCGGGCGCGGTTTGCTTCTGCGTCTAGGTAGCCATAACTGCGTCCTTCAGCCTGTATTAACACACAAAAAGACCTTGTTCCTTTGGATGAGTAGTATGAAAAGATGTCTGTGGATGAGGACCTCCGCACTGAGACTGCGGGCTTTGTTGCCTCACTACAATTCGCTTAAAGTTCTGTTCAAAGTGAACATTTACTTTAGAAATAGACACTGAGTACTTTTCTTTCATAACTGTAGAAGGTATGCATATATCTAATGAAATATGAAAGGTCCTATATCTTATTCATGAATGCTGAAAGTTGCTCAGCAGCAATCTTCAAATACACCTCTGCAAGTATCTAACGCTACAATTTATGTGACAAGTAATGACATGCCTAACATCTTTGGAAGTTAAGTATTTGTGTTAATTATTCAAGAGAGACACTTCAAGTGACAGACTGGATGAATATTCTCCGGAAAGCCCCCTGTCTTCTGTTGTCAAAAAAGAGAAGTACGGAAACTCTGTGAAATATTTAACTGTGTAACTTATAATTTAGTTCCTATGTACTTCCTCTTTAAACATACTGGACGGTGATGTCTGATGAAAGCAGATGTTATTCTTTAAACAGAATTTGTGGCATGTTGTGGAAGAGACTCTCTATAATAGCATCTTGTGCTGTCTGGAGAGGCGTTCCTTTTGTTTGTGGGGGTTTTTTTATAGTGCTTCTCTGTTGTGAAATGGGGTGACTGGGTTCTGCTCAAATGTCGGTGAGTGGAAATTAAATCGGTAGAAGATCAACACCAAGACTTTACAGATGATCGCTTGCTTTCATTATGGAGAGGAGCAGCCACTTGTCAGCCGGCACCATGGGGACAGGCACCTTCTTGAGGGATCCTGCGTAGAAGGAGGGCACGACAAAGCTGTTTCAGTCAGAACTTTATTTCTCCTAGACCCTCTGCAGATGGGGACGTTTCGCTACATCAGCCATGGCTCAAAGTACCTCCCAGGAGTACAAACTTGCTCTGTTGTGGGAGGAAGTGGCTGAGGGCAGAGGTGCCCCGGGCCTCTGGGGATCACCGGCTGTGCTCCCGCAGCTGCCGGCGCGTGCAGGCATTGTCATGGGTCCCTGTGGGACCCTGCGGGTCCTGCCTGATGCTGTGGGTCCCCGTGCTGCCCTGTGGGTCACCCTGCTTGGCCGGGACGACTGTAAAGGAGAAGGTGTGTGACTAGCTCGTTTGTGGCTAATGGCTGCCCCATAAGATGGCGTCTGACCAAGGGCGGGAGTAGGGGACAGCAGTCACATTGCCTAACCAGAGCTTTTCCCTCAGCCATCGCCTTGAGCTGACTGAACTCGTCAGTGCTCAGCGTTGTCACGTGTGATGGCTGACCCCTCCATGAGAGAAGCTCATTGCGGCTGGGGGATCTGCGCGTACGCCATCAACTTGTACTGCGTTGCTTTGGGGAGTTGCTGAACTGTGCTCGTAACAAATCCCATTTTTCTCAGTTACTGGTTAAACATTGGTCTTAATTTATATTTTACTACTGCCATTACTGTTAGTCAGTGGTTTTTGTGCTATATCTATCAATATTGATGGTGCTGGGGCTCTTGTTTCAGCCAGTCTGCAGGTGTGTAGCACAACGTGCCCTCCCCGGGGGGAATCCTGATGGATACAGAGAACTGAACAGATCTCTTGAGATTCTTCTTTTCAAATTTTAATCAATTTGTGTAACTATAGAGGAAGAAGATTTTGTTTCAAAGGTCTTATCAGCTGATATTAAAATTCTTTAGAAATAACTGTATGCGCTACTGTCGTGTCTGTTTCATAGCTTTTATATTCCAGCAGGCTTATTCATGCTGCAGTATTCCCAGAAAGAATAAAAAGTCAGAGTGGGGAGATCTTATATGGCAAAAATTCAAACTGTTACAGGTAATTTTTTCTAATTCATTTGAAAGTCTCGTGTCTCACGAACTGACAGGTACTACCCAACATGATCCGTAGCATCTTTCATGTCATCCTGGTATGTGGCAAAGGGGAAGTAACGTCCTTCAGGGAAGAAGACATCCACTGGACATGAGAACTCTTTCAGATTTTTGTCGGAATACAGTAAGCACGGGAGCACATTCCTCACGAAGGTGCCATAAGGAATGTGATTTTCAAACGGAACTTTTTTCTGTTTCGGTGCTTTGAGTGAGCTTGTTACCTTAATCGGATTTATTATGTACTTGTTGTAGCTGCAAGCTTGATTCTGAACAATGTGCGATCTCACTGTATAAATATCAAGGCAATGTCAGGTAATTTTCTGCTTTAACTTAAAGACAGAGTTTCTTTTATCCACTGGCTTGTGATTAGTGATAAACAATTTCATCATTAACACCACTCACAAGATAGGTATGCATGTGGCAATAATTTAGATTCTGTGTAATGTGTATGGAAAGTTGATTGAAGGATGACACTGTACAAAATTTGCCAGAATATATACTTTGCCTTTTTCATTTAACCAGTAGGTTTCATTGCTTAGTGTGTGAGACTCTCTTACCCAATTTCATTTTTGGCTTTGCTGTCAGTTTTTTCCTGAATATTAGAACCAAATCAATATTTTTAATTGTCTGAGGACCCAGTCACCCATCTGTTATATACGCCAACTAATGGAAGCGACAACATTTGTATAGCAGTTCTCTATAAAAGCCAGCTGATAATTTGACTTGATACGATATTGGGGATTTTCCAAGGAGCTGAAGCAGAGTCCCTTTCTACTTCTTTCTTGAAAAGAAGTCTATATTTCTAGATCCTTAAATAGAATTGCTGTGTGTTTATGACTGTAATGCACTTATTTAGTCATTGTCTCTCCTTAACATAGTGAACAAACCCAGACGGGTGGTCTCCTGGGGACTCAGTGGTGCCAAGTTTACTGTATGTGTATATATACATGCGGTTAAGCTTACAAAATATGTTTGCAACTTCGCTAGCAAGAACCATCAGAAAACACTGATCATTTTTTGTAGAACTGTGAGGCAGTGTTAACTTTCTGATAGCTGGCATTATGGTGTTGATTTATAGATATCTAGAAAAAACTGACGGTGCATGATTTAGAGACATTTAAATCTATTTTGATCTATGTTGGCTGAAGTATCATGCAGAAGTGGAATATAACCTGGTTCCTGTTGAGCCAGAGGAATTTTAGTAGATGAAAGAGATTTATTATGGTCACAGAAATCTTGCAGTGTTTTAAGGTTATGCTTTTCATTTATTTCAGTGAAAATAAGGTTTCCCAAAGGAGTCAGGCTGACACCCCAGGAGAATGAAATACTGTATTTTCTCAGCCATGAGCATAGACAGTGCCAGAGAAACTTCTCCACACCAATCTTTACCTTTAAAAGAGAAGGTGCATTTGCTATCTCAGCTGAGCTCCGATTAAAGCTTTGGTTCACAGCAGTGTGAGAAGTGCTGTACAATGTGTGCACTGGACTTCTTCAGGAGTTTAAACATTTAGGTAAGACTCTCTGTACTTGCACTGTCATTCAGGGTAGAAGGACCTCTGGATTTCTTTGACATCCTCAAATCCTACAGTTGTCAGTTCTAAAACATAAAGTTCTAAAACTCCTGGGCATCCTATTAATTTCGCCTTTTAGTAAAGTCTCACATGGGATGTTCCTTACCTGTCTAATTGAGTTGCTCAGGATATCCTTGCCAAATTAGACTTTGTACCAAATACAGTGAGAGGTGAGAAGACTCACTAGCTGGATGGCTGATTCCTTGCATTTAGTAGTCCCCTTACTAGAAATTCAAGTCCACCTATGTGATTTTTACTTTCCTTTAATTTTGTGCCTTTAGCATTTATTATTAACATATGCCCTTCTTTTGTGACAAGGCCATTACTAAAAATAATAAGATGGTTACTTGGAGGTATTCAGGATTCATCTAACTTGGTAATTCAGCAAAACCCACTGGTGTTTTCCCGCTAACATTTCCTTATAATTAATAAAACCTTCTATGATATTAGTTACACTGAAAATATATCTCAATTATTCCATATCTAGTGAGTTACTGAAATGCAAGCAAAAGGATTATTCTTTTCTTTGCTTACAGAAGATATATTCTATAGCTTTGTTTTACATTGTAAAAAAGCTAGTCAGTGCTCTGTTGGGTTTCAATAAGGAATGAAGCTACAATTGTCTGTGAATAGCTGATATATCAATTTAAATATATTTGGCCATTAATTAAGTTGTCTTCTTTTTGCATGCAAATAGATTTCTCTCTGGGGAATTAATTACAGAACAAATTTCAAACTAATCTATCTTTGCAGTCCAATGTAATATTATGCTATAAAACCCACTTTCAAAATGAAGCTGCTCACCATTTAATGAGTTACTATCAAATTTTTTAAAACAATTTGGCACTTTATAGTTAAACAAAACCAAGAATCAGACTACGACTTACTCTGAAATATACCAGTGCAGTGCAATGACACTAGTTGATATGACTGCAGAGGGATTTGAGAGAAGAACAGTTGATGGATCCAGAGACGATTGTGTGTGTTTTTTAACTGGCATCCTGAAAGTTAGATTTGATTTGGTTTTTTTTGTTTTTATTGAACATAATAGTAATTTTTCCATGTAAACAGAGATTAAGGTGTATGCTCACAAATATTTTTCTTTTATTCTACTGTATCCACTTTTAAAAAAAAAAAAACCCACCCCAATAATTCTACTTTTTAAACTGATTGTGATTATTTCTTTCAAGACTTGAATATCTTTTCTTCAAGGAATACCTCATTCCCTGGAACAAATACTAATATGCTCTGCATCTTTGATCCTGCAAACTCTTATCCTTGCACTTACATGTAGTAACGTTAGTAATAGTTAGCCCTGTTGAGACTTTACTACTGTGACTCATCCAACTTTCTTTGAAGTTAAACACACGCAAAACTGTTTGGATGTCCTAGATTGATACCAAAAACTCCTCGGTCTTAGCAACAACCTCACTTGTGCTCTGGAAAAAAAAAGGATTAAGGAGAGTGTGAATTTTTCATTTATTTTGAAATACCATTAAGGTCTGGGGCTAAAAGCAATGAAATTGTCTAACAGAGATTCAAACTATCGTTCTGGAGAAAACACAAGTGAAGAACACAGCGGAGGTACTCACTGGTGCAAAACCCTCACAAGCTGAAGCATAGAAACTCCCGTGCCAGCAGCCATTCCCACATACCCCACCGCACAAGTCCAAAGGACAAGGGTAGTGTCAGAGCTTTTGTGCTGGATAAGAGAAAATTCAGCATTCAGTGTAATTGCAGTGTCTTTTTTCATGCTTTGGATATAGCTGAAAACCTTCCTTTTTTTTTTTATTTGATTTATTTTTGCACTTAGTGTTGACCTTTAGGCAACTTTATTAGGCGGAATCACTTTTCATTTGATCCTGCTTTTTAACAGCTTTGCGTTTTACCTGCAGTTTCCTCCCTTGGAAACATGAGTAGGGGTGATCTCGATCACATTTTCCTTATTCCCCACTTCGCTATGTTCTGGCATATCTTTTCTGTAAGCTCAGAGTTACTATTGTTTGAGGTCATATTTCCACTTCTCCTCCAAGGGAGAAATTCTGATTGCTGATCTCATTTATTTTGTGTAATTACTTAGCTCTTACATTTTCCTCTCTCTAGCTTTCCAGACTTCAGTAAGCCCATGTCTCGGTCACTATCAGAATCACTTCTAGAGCAATGAGTAACAAGATTTGTCTGTAAATGCTGTGTTAAAACTGCACTGCAGCACGCTTCATGGCGATTCAGTAATGCAGTCTTCGGTGACAAGCTGTGTTATGTGGTGGTTGGTGGAGTTATGGCTATTCACCACCGTTGCTATTTATTAAATGAGTAAATAGCGACTACGGACTAATGCTCCGTTTGCTTTAGCCGTGTTGGCTGGCACTGAGTTTGAAAGCTGCATCTCTGGGAAGCATAGAAAGAGATTTTTTTAAACAGGTAAAAAGTTTCAGATTTGTTTCTTGTGCCTTTAGAGTAGTTCTCTCTTTTTTTATCTGTTGAGAAGTAAAAGCACAGTGAAGATCCTGCACTTACTTATACTGTGGGTCGAAGCTACCTCAAGCCTCCTTCGTGGTAAAACCAAAGGGATCAGCACAGGCTCTGCATTTACCTTGGGACAATATATTTTAAGCACCTCAAGGTAAAAGTGAAAGCAAACAACAAAAATAAAAAATCTACACCTTTTTTAGCCTTGAAGACAGACAGGCTCATAGACCATCAGGAATCAGAGAGCTGTAATAAAACTGGGTCTTTTGTTAGTTATCAAAAGAAGTGAAAAGGCTGATAGAGCAGGAGATGTTGCCCGGGTCAGAGAAAAACAGCTTTTCTCTGGGACCATTTTGATGCATTGTGGTGTCAGGAAAATGTATAAGAACATCTAAAACGTGGCTTAATATTGTGATTGTGATGTAAAGCAGAAAATAATAGTATTAAAAATATGGATACATATAATTAGGTACATATACATACACAGATTTATTTCCTTGAAGGGGGTATGAATGGAGATCAAAACTGCTTGGCTGCTGGTCACCAAACTTAAGCAGAGTGAAAGCTCATTTTTGGCCTTTGCGGATGCAGGAGGAATATGCAACCGCAGCACAGCATCTAAGTTAATATGCTACAGCTTTCCTAAATAGCCTGATGTGTTCTTTGAGTTTTTGGCTATTGAATGGGCTTGAAAAATATACAGCTGTAGGCTCTGAAAAGTGCATGAAAAGGTCTTTCTGCGAACACGGACAATGAGAAGTCAAAATGGTGAGAGGAGAGAATGAGATGGGCAACTGTCAACAAACGCATTGCTTTTGTTTCTACTTTGACGCCCATGCACACGATTTTCTTTAGCGGTTTGAAAAATTTATTTTCTTTTCTCTTCTTCCTCCTTTCATGTAAATGTTGGACTGTCTTTGTGTGGGCTGCAGGAGGAAGGAAAGAAGCAGTTTCTTGCTGGCGAACAGCTTGAGCGCTGTTAAACAGAGATGCCCAGCAGAGAGGAGAGGGATGCACTGACGTTCACAGTGTAGCAACTGGCAAATAATGTGCATCAGCTAATCAGAGCTCAGAGCTGGTAGCCTGGCATCCAGTGTTTAGAAAAGAAACTGATTGCGTAAGTTGAAAAATGGAACAAAATGCAATAAACCTAAAGGACATTTCCGAACTAGAATGTGAACTGCTGGCAGATGTTGGTTACAGTAGGTACAGAGCAGCCTATCTGAGGAACTACTATCTCAGTACGATTTGAAATGAAATTATATTTACATTTTAAATAGAATAAGGAATATGTACATTTCCAAAAATACGAAAATTATCTCCTAATGCATAATTGGGTAGTTTAAATAAGACTAATAATAAATTGGGAAGCGCAACTTTAAGCAGGGCTTCTTTAAATTATGTATTACAGGAAAAATTCTGACAGTGCGCATTATGTATCAGAGTTTTGGCTACTATTATAATGAGACTTGAGTGTGGTTTTGTGTTGAGGAGATTCTGTTTCTTCGCTAGATGACAGCCTTCTAGAAGAAATGGGTTTGGGTGCAGACCGATCGTTGCATGTAGTAGAGATTTGCATTTACACCACTTCAATTTACAAGTTTCATATTAAATTGTTATGAAATTTAGACATCCCATTCACAAGATAGAATATATGTCAAAAATGTATTGAGGTATCTTTTCATATTATGCTGTTCATACTCTGATATAAAGAAGAAAGCTTCTGTTGAATGTAATGCCACCATTTTGTTCTTAATGGCTGTGTATCTGCATTCAAAGCACGCAAGGGTTGTTTGTTTTCTCAGGCCTGCTTCTAGTTAAGCAGACTGTCAGAAATTTTACTGAATATCTAAATACCAAAATAGTTAGAAAATGTGTGCATGCAGCTACTGCTGACTCCAACTTAGACAAATTTATGAAGGTTTAATTGTAATTGATGCAGTTTAATCAGATTAGCCATATCTGAATTTGTCCTTGCTTTTCAAGAGTAATTTTCACCAAAAGAGACGATGTAGGTAGAGAGTCAGACACGGGTAGGAAGAGCCATGTGCTCTTAATCTATCTGTTATGAGAGCAGCTAAGTAAAAATTCCATAATTTCTTTGCACAAGAACAATGAGAGATCTCCAAGAGCGCTTGCATAGCTAAAAAGCTCAAAATGGGAATTGTAAAAATGAACTAGTAAATACACTTAACACTAGCTTTTCCTCATGTCGTTTTTTTGTTACTGTTCTGTACACATCTGTATTTCATCTATTTGAAAGACCTCTTTGATTTTCCATTCTTTCACATTGAAGGAACTGCAATCATTAATGATATATCAGAAGGTTGCAAAATTTTCATACGGCTTTTAGACTTGAAGGATAATGGATGTTTCAAGAAACAATACCAAAAGCTACTTGAAAGAAAGAATTAAAAACAAATAAAAGATAAAAGATGAGAGATGGAACCTCCCCTGTGAATTTATGTCCTTTTGATTAATCTGGAAGAAAAGCTGAGTTCTTATGACAGGAGTGAAAAGCACTTGGAATGACTCCTGAGTTAACCTAAGGATATTCTGAATTTCCAGTAGCGAATATATGGCAGGGAACATAAGAATGTGTTGACTGTTAAAAATAGTCGTCTGCATTTTCTTTTAGTAATTGCTGATCTTCGCTGTGTTTTCTTTTTGTGGTTTTCATCACTGTATGCAAGATTCAATTACTCCCAGGAAGAAATTATAGCATAATAGTTTCGGGCTTGGGTATCTTAAAGATATTTATACAATAAATGATGGAGTGAGGCATTTGTAGGATTTAGTGTAGCACCTGCGCAGATTAGGTACATAACTGCTATAGTTTAATGTCCTCAGAGCTACAGCTAATGAGTAATAAGATTTCCTTCAGCCATCCCTAAACACACATACAACTGAGAGGTTCCAAGCTATTTACTTCTGTAAGGAATCTCTTGCTCTGTAATTTTAAATTTGCTGTTTAGCCTCCTACACAATGAAATTCGGCACTGTCTTGTTGACTCTGCGTTAACTGGAATGAGCTGGCTCATTCAGGGCCAGACCAGCAGTGCATGTGCGATATTTTCTAAATACAAAGACAATTTCTCACCTCCCTTGTTTACATTTGGTGGCAGGAATCCAGACTGCGTATGGCTATCAGTGTGCATGGAGGAACCCCCTACCTTTCTGCCCTTTTTCAGTACTTTCGAAAAAGAATCATTTTATTATAATAAGGCAAATAGCATTTCAACCAGCCCTTTCTGAGCAGATGCCCTGCAGGGAGCTTCAGGATATTTGATCTAGGGCTCGTCAATCTGTGCTGTCTTTTGCCTTTTCTTTGACCGCTTGCTCCTCATTTGGTTGGACTCCAGTTGTGTCTTGGACCAAGGAAGGCGATTTTCATGACAGCTGCGTTGCTGCTCTCCCTGGACTCATTGTCCAAACAGTTGACTGCACTTTCGCTTCGGCAAGAGCCATAAATGAACTAATGTTCTCAGCATTTAAAATCAATTATATAATTTGTAATAATGATATATCTGAATGCTTTAATTCCTAAATCAAACCGTGCTAATCAAGGTATGAGATACATTGTCTTGCGCGTTAAAAATGTTAGAGCTGCCCGACTCCTAAATTCTGGCATTTGGCAAATTAAACCTGAGAACCCACAAACGGAGAGTCACTGCTGCTTTTAACTCACTCTCTTACCTCGTGACAGCTTTACCAAACATCTAAGTTGCTAATCAGGGTAAAGGATTTTCTTTTGTTTGAATCTTCTTTACTGCCTCTGTAGTCCTTACACGTAAAATTAATCTCTTGCACTGATGCACCTCTAGCATTGCGTAAAGACTACGGAAGCCAGATTTTGTGCAATTTCAGATTAATAGGCCCTTGTACATGTAAATTGTGGCTTCGGTTGGCATATGGTGAGAACCCAAGGAGAATATTATTGTCCTCATCTCTGAAATACAGCTACAATATTTGAGTATTCCTGCTGATGCTATTGATTAAATTTGAAGAGCCTGCAACTGCTTTGTGCTACATTCAGAATTTCTTTCAAAATATCAGAGGATTAATTTATCATTCTTTCCTAGTTTCGATTAATTATTTGACACATCATCTTACCTGTCTCCACCCATACGTTAGATGCTTCTTGTTTCCTTCCAATGATTCAAATTATTCAGGCATAAGAATTGAATGCCATTATGGTTCAGCTACAAGAGTTTTACATTAGCCAAAATATGAAAAACAGATTTATAGTAGTTTATATGAAGCCAGAGATTGTGAATTGTATTGACGTGTTGTGTTTAGGGAAATCTTTCTTTACTACTGTCCATTTGCACAATGTAAACGGATTCTTTTACTTGCCTCTCATGAGAGCATGTTCCATTCAGGGAAATACATTAAATTATTCAGTGGACTTTGCTTTTAATGTTCTGAAATCAAATTAGAATATAGCAAATAAATCTCTTATGTATTAATAATGGAATAAATATGAATGTTTTTCCAATAGAAATTATGCTTCATCTAGATTTTTCTGTTTGTTTAGTTTTTATTTTTCAAAGTACAGTGAGGTTTTCAGTTTTCACTGCATCCTGTCTTCTGTTTAGGTGTGACTCTTTAGCCTGAGCTGAAAAAGATAGTGTGTCACTGAAAGAGCAATATGTTTTTTGTCCTCCAGTTTCTTCACAACATATGTTGGTTTAAAGGACTTGTTGGTGGAAGAGCGTAATATACAAGCTTTGTGGCCTATTTTTAGCAGCGGGTTCAGCAACACAGTTCAAAGTAACAGGAAAAAAATTTGAAGGAAGCTGTTAAAGATAGTTAATTCTTTGTTGTCTGAATAAGAAGTTGGATCACTATGTAGAAGACACTTCTACTATGTTCTTTGCATAGAAACTGCTTTACAGTTTGGACTATGTATGTAGATGTAAAGCTAACCTTTCTACGCTGATTAACTGCATATGAGTAATCAAAGCTCCCTTTTTCTAGGACCCAGTTGGTATCTAAGTTCACTTGAAGTTTTGTGTTACTGGAAACTGAAGGCTGCTTGCAAGAAAATACATAAAACTTCTTTCCTGAAAGTCAGGAATTTTTCTAGTGAAGATTACCATTATTTGCTAGTGCTAGTAGGTATGAGGTAATACCTAGGGGTAGGCATAACAATTTGAGCTTTAATCCCTCTAGAGCATACGCACGTACAATTGTAAGCAGTTTCTTGTCGAAAGACCTAAAATGGTATAGAAATTATACAAAATGAGTAGCATCCACGTGAGCCAAAACTATTCGTAGCAGCATCACATTTGTGATGTTTTATTCAACAGATATCGACTGGTTTTACAGGAGAACGTGCTGCAGAGCGCCTGCTCTTGCTGGGCAAGGACAGTGCCAGAAGACAGGGCAGGGCGAGGAGTGACACCTCGCGTGCTCCCGAGCCAGCCTGGGATGATCGCGCTGGGGCTTTGGACCTCAACCTTCAGCTGTAGGTTTAAACAGTTTTCCTTAGGCAATTCTAGCCTTCATGGAGACAGCTCAGTTTTTGAAAAAAATAGGTGCTAGATAAGCTTTTTCTTTTTTTCCTTGCGGACTTAGGAGCAGGAGGTGTTGGAGTCTTAGTCCCCGTGTTAGAAAAGCCTCAACAGGGAGCTGTGGCATGGGAAATGGGGGTTATTTATCTCCTGCCTGTAATATGTCACAGCAGCTAATTTTGCTTAAGAATTTTTGGAGCTACCGCTACAGATATGTTTTATTTCATGGACAGAAGTACTGGGATTCCTGAGGGTGAGGGTGTTGGAGATGGGAGTGTTGCTGCCATGTTGCAGAATTTGCTATAACGACTGCCAGTTGCTTTATTGCCTTGTTTTACCTCCTTTTCCCGTTCTTTCATCTAAACAAAACTTGCTGCCCTTGAGTTTCAAAAGCTGGTATTTTCCTGTCTAGATTTAACTTTCTCTGCAGAGAAGAGGTGACTCTACTGACTCATGTGGTGCCGGTGTTAAACAGATTGTTTGATGTATTTACCTTCATTTACTTCAGCCTCTTCCTGTCAGTTTTTATCCTTCTCTGACCTTCTGAGAGTTTATGCATGGTTTCAAAGCTAATAATATCTGCTAAAACAGGCATCTGCTAGAAATCATATGCTCTGCTACAAATCACTCTAGAACAGGTTGGAATTCAGCTGGAAAATTGAGGAAACACTGTTAACTTTATGCAACCATTAACTGTCATCCTATAAGAATAAAGAATATGTTGATTTTATAGGATTGGTTAATGATCACCTTGAAAGAGCAGCTCGAGGACAGACAGACACTTCAAATACACAGTGATGGCAACAGGCTTCTCTTTTTCTGATGCTTAGGTTTTTTCTTTGCCAAAACCTAGAGAAAGTATCAGATCAAAACTTTTAAATGAAGAATTAGCGGGGAGAACCAGCTACTGCAATTCCATCGGGAATCTAAAAAATTGTATATGCTGATTTTAGGCACTGAAGACGTTAGAGCTTTGCAGAGATAAACTGCCTGGTGATCTAGACGTTGTTCTTGCAAGCTAGCTTTGCATTTTTTTCAGTTTAAGAAACAGAGAGGGAGAAAAAAAATACTTTTAAGACCCTGATCATGTTTATGAGGATGAATAAAACATGCAGATGCAGGCTGTCTTTGTAATCAAGTCTTTGCACTACATTTGGATATAAAATTCTGATGAAGAGGGTCTTTCCCTCTGACTTTTCTGTGCAGTGAGAGCAGGAAAAATAATTATCTTTTGTGGAGAAGTATGTGCAAAATACAAGAGCACAATAGAGAAATATTACTGAAGGGGGCTATGGGTCAATGGAGGACAGGATTTGAAGAATTTAGTAGCTTCTGCAGAAATGGAAATGTGTTTCCGTAAATAATTCTGCTCTGAGGGTCTCTTAGATGGGGAATTTTGTGGCGTTTAGGAAGAGTAGTCTTGCTCTGCCTTTCCCTGAGAGATCACCCTCTGTGTTTAACAGGTAAAACTTCCCTAAATTGGTGTTTGGGGACAGCATTTGTTCAAGTCCAATTTACAAATTTTGCAAGTCATGGGCACTTGCCTCACTTTACTTACACAGTGAGCTTTACTTACTGTGACCTTGTTTGCATTAAGAAAAATTGTGAACGGATGTTTGAGCCCCAGCCCTGTTGGCAGGGGCCACGCACCAAGTCTTGCTTGGCCCAGCTCTTCTGAGTGACCAGCACCAGTAGTGACCAGCACCAGTAGTATGGGGAAGGGATGGGGCAGTAAACCAGCCAGCAGCAAGGAGACCCAGGTGGCCAGAAGTGGCTGCTGGCTGCTGGCTCCCAGCCACAAACTAGGCTGGTGCCTGAGGTCGTTTCCTCTTTGCCATTCTCCTGGCTTTGGGCCTGTTGAGGATGACCTCCCTGGTTCATCCCAGCTGAAGCTGCTTATGGAGAGAGTGCTTTGTTGCATTCTCGTTTGGACACAACAGTAGTGGATCAAGGTGGTAATTAGATCAAAAATGGGAACATGCACTTAATAAATTGCATGCACTATGAGGCTTGCTTCATCTGATACGAAAACTGCAGACTCCTTTGTGTAGGATTGTGTTTCATGTTACTTACCATGTATCAGTTTGAAGATACCATAACTTCTGTCTTCAGGGCGGATCCATGCCTGGCGATGCGTGTATGGGACTTTGCAGGATGGAGGTAGAGGTGGAGAACTGCAGTGGCTTTGCTGCAGAGCCAGAGCAGCGTGGTAAGGGTTTTGCCCTGCTTTGCAATCCGTTTAAAAATCTTTGGTGACGTCTTATTCTGGGCTGTGATTTCTGTAATAAGCGTTTATTACATTTATGAATATTTATGCAGTAGATGAAATCTGAGAAGAACTGAACTGTTAAAAAATAATTCAAGGTTGAGCATATCTAAGACAAACAGAGGGAATGTTTTTCTTGGTAAATCTAGTTTGAATTTGCCATTGATCCGAAGTTTAAACTGTTACAGTGATTAGTGTGCCTCTGGTTCCGTGTTATTATAAAATCCATGAAAATAGGTAAGTAAAGTGGTACTGGCAGATTAAAACAATCGGAGGTCCCATTCTGGTCACTAAATCTCGAGCAGACGTGGTTCTTCAATCACAGCCTGTTTTCTACAGCTGCCTTTTCGTTCCTTTTATTTTTTTAAAGCAATGTGTTTTGGTTTTTTTTGTTAAATCTCTAGATTACAGCTAATAAAACTCGGAGAAATTATCTCCTGTTTCCCCTTGCTTTAACTGAGTTACATCATTATGTTAAGAGAAGCATTGTACAATGAATGTTTCATGTCCCTTCCAGGATCTGAGGTAAGAACTTGTTCTGCTGTGGAAAAGTATAAATCCAGAATAATTAATGTATTTTCATTCAGTGAAAGTAATCTAGAATTACAGTCTCATGGAAAAGTCTGGTGCGCTCTCTCAATTGCTGGTAGTGTCGGAGTCGGCAGAAGAAAATGAGCAGAAGGAAATCCGGTGTAGAAATGGAGTGTTTGGGGTTAGAATAGCAAACCCATGGGAAGTGTGTAGTGACAATAGTTACCTTTTGTCTGGAGTAAAAAAGTACTTAAAAGAAAAACAGATAAAGGATAAAAATGTTGGGTTTAGTTCTATGTATGGAAGTGTTTTGTGATGAGACTGAGGAACATGTTTCTCACAGGATTTATGGCTGTATCTAGCAAGCAGTACCCTTCAGCAAGGATAGGGGAAGCAACTCAAACTTTCTTTTTTACTGTAGTAAGAAATAAGTTTCGTATGAAATGGATTTTATTCTCTTTACCACTGGTGTTAAATCCACTGTGTATTCAGTATATGATTCTGCACTTATTTTCTTTGTCATGCAAAGCCTACTTGCATGTATGTGTTTCTGGAGGAAAGAGAACTTTATATGGCTACAATTTGTTTTCTCATAAATGTTCCTTTTTCTGGCTCTGGATTTAATAGGGTTTTTCTTCCTGTGTTTTATTTATTTATATGTGTGAAGCTCACAGCTTTTTTTCCTCAGTCAAATAGGTTTTCAAATGAGATTTCTCTAAATGGCTGTTTTTCTCTCTGCATTACTTTCCTAATGATTTGTTATTTTTTTTCCCCCCAAACCCGGGTTCAACAAATTCTCAATTTCCCAGTAAAACACCCTCGCAGAACAAAGAGGGATCTGGACCCGGACTCCAGAGCTCTCCCTTTGGAGGTTGAGAGTCGGAAGCAGAGTTTATTCCCTGGTCTTTTGTAAATATTTACATTGCTTTATTAGACTGAGCAAATCTTGCAAATCTAAACAGTGTTCTGGCTGTGCTTGCACCGTGCCTGATGGAGCACTTCTGAGACTTGGCACAACCTGTTCAAAGGCTCCTTGCCAAGGGACCCCGTGAATCCCACCCAGCGTCGTGGCTGGGGACGTACAAGATGTCCCTGGTAGGAACTCGGTGACCCTGCAGAACGGGGCTCCCTTGGGCAACAGTTTGCTGGCAACTGAAAACTCGTTCTCAGCTGAGAGTGTTGGATGCGTTGGGTGCTCAAAGCACTTGTTGTATCCTAAACTTGGGAATCAACTTACAGGGTTGCCCGAAGACCGTTCCAGAGCACCGTTTTACAGGATGGCACTGTATAAACCTCCAGTACGCTGGAGGATAGCGTACAATAAAGGCCCGCTAGGTTATGGAGATGGTCGGTGTATGGAAGTTCCCTTCCACTTTGCTCACTGTGGGTGGTTACTCATTTCTAGGTTGTTACTCATGCCAATAAAGATGTGCAAAGAGCAAGGTGTAGGAAGAGCAAAAGAGCTGCTAAAATACATGAGCCGAGGCTGCGGGTTAAGCTCAGGGATATGTACAGATCATCGCAAAAGCACTGGGGCAGTGACTGTGCGATGTGAAGCTTGCTGTGCGTGAGCCGCGTGAATGGTGCCGTGCTAACACAGTAAATGCAGTGTTCTTTGGGTGACGTGAGGAAAGCAGACTCCACAATCTGTAAGATTGTAAAGTAGGGATGTTTATTCGGCGCTGGGCAGCACGGGGGGTAGTCCCACCAAAGTTGTGCGCGCCGAGCAGCAACGTGTCTCTTCAATTTATACAATCTAATATTACATATACGTTAGATTTCCCAATAGACCTATACATATGCATTTATCCTCATTGCATATCAAAATCAGTTCTGAGAAATAATTTCCATATTATAATTAGTTCCAAGAAGTAATTTCCATAGACTCCTCCCAGCTGTGCTTGTGCAGTGCCTCCTGGTGGTGGTCGTTGGGGGTCCCAAGATGAAGGCCCATCCTCTTCATCATGGTGTCCGCTGATTGACCTTTGTTTCTGCGCAAACTCAGTTTTCTCCTGGCTCCCATCCATACAGCAGGGTCGGTCCTGACCGGTTCTAGGTGACTCCCAGCTCCTGTCAGGAACTGACCCCTTTGTATGGAGGTGCAAGGTTCTCTGCTTCAGTTAATTTAGACAATAGATAGGCACTATCCGTTTTTTAAATGCACAGCAGCTATTAGGTAATGCAACTTCTAATAAAATCCCTTTTAACCCCTTCCTTCATGGGGCGTCGGAGGAAATGTCTGGAATTTTACTGATGTCTCAGAGCCTGGACTGAGTTACTGCTTTAACCAGGATGCACCCAGAAAGCCTTGACTAATGTGCCTAATGCCATACCAGGGAAATGTCTAGTGGGAGAAGAGCATGCAGTTAAAGAATTTCTGGAATCCCAGTGGGTGAAGTTAAGTAAAGGTATATTTATTTCACATTTCTTTTCAAGATCAATGGGTCAAGTTCCCTCAGTTTTGAACACACAGTGGAGTTCTCTGGAGCACCCTGTTGCCTTTGAGAGATTGTTCATTCTTGAACTGATTTGTCTGTGGCCATTTAGGACTCTAGACTGTAGCTGTGAATAAAAATGTTGCTAGAATTCCTTCTAAGTTGGAAACAAACTAAGTAAAGCCACTCGTGGGCTTTCCCTGAGAGCTGGAAGGACTTGGGCTTTTGCAGTTTCTTGCAGGACTAAGACTGTGTGTGCAGTGGGAAGAGCAAGCATCTCTTCACTCGATACAGGAAGAACCAGTGCAACTTAATATTGGTAGGGTCGATTTGTAACCTGTGCTGGCAGCATCTGCTTTTCCCTCTGCTAATGGACTGTGGTCTGGGTGTAGGATTGTTAGGAGTCAGTAGCTTCCTCTGTATTTACAGATCATGCCATTTAGCTCAAGAAATCAAGGCTCGTGTTTTACAATGAAGAAGTGACCGGAGCAAAGTGTTGCTAGCACAAGTCCTCACAGGGTTGAGACGTCTGTCTTCTGGCCAGTACCTGGCTGTCTCTCAATAGCTTCAGGTCTGTGCAACCTTTTTATGTGGAAATTAATTATAAATATAAATATGAGGGGGGAGAAGGTTGGGTCATACATTACATCCTGTCTCATCCTTCTGTGATTGACAGCTTGACTTCACTGTGTTGCAGAGAATGACTGAAGAACGTTTATAATGTAATCTGTGTTCTTTCCTGATATATGCGAAAAAGCAGTGAAAAACAGGATTATTTTTTTTGTTCTTTTTTTGGGGTAATAATCTGAAATATAAAATTCCCCAGAAAAACCACTTGGCAAAGATGTGCATGTTTCTTACCTGTTGTCAAGAGACGCTTTCACATACACTTGTACATACATACATGCACATGTATATTTAACTAACGCTTAACAGGTAATTCCTTTTTCTTCTTACTTGATAAGAGAATGGATAAGATCACCTTCTGATTCAGAATAGTCTGTCTTGCTCTACCTATTTCCCATGAAGTGCTACTATATATGTATATTAAATGCAACTATCTATATGCTACTACATATAGAGCTGCACACTGCTGCTATAGAACCAAGCACATGTTTCAACAAATACTTTATTTAATTTAAACAGCACTTATTTTATACTTCAGCATGCATCCCTGAAAGAATTTTAACTAGATATAACTTATGTGATATGTCTTCAAGAATTATCAAAAATTTCATTCTTTTTTCTCCAAAGATGACTTGAGAAACTTGCGTAATTTAATTAGGAATGTTGCTGTTATATATTAGATAAGGTAGGAGCAAAACTTCCTTTAGTTGTGCAAGGCCATTCAAGAAAATCTGCAGAACTGCTACAGTTTTTTGTTGATTACACAGGAATTTTTCTCAAGGGAAGGATGGGTTTCTTCTTGTTCCTGGTTTAACTTCTGATGTGATTAGAACTTTTAAGGAAGTGTCACTACGGGAATCGCTACTTTACCAATCATTCACACAGTTTTTGAGTATATCCTAATATTGTACGTAATGCTCTTGGCATGTTAGGAAAAAATACAAAGATAAGGTGAAAATGGGTTTAAACTGATATTATTTTGCAATGTCAAGGTTTGTCACTCTTGTCAGGAAAGTGACTGTGGGGAGAAGGGTCAGGTTTCCCCTTCCTTCACTTTTACCTGTCTCAGACTCCCTCAAACTCGGCAACTTCTGTGGATGTATTTAACACTGGAGAAGTTTGCTGGCCAAGACTCTCTGGCACTGGGAAACCAGAATAAAGAGAATATGGCTGCAAAATCAGGAAAGCATACCAGGAGTGTAAAGGTACATAACATTAAATTACAGGGCATTTAGCATTCCTATAGATTCTTTGCTGCAAAATATACAGGTCCGAGTACTGTGGTGCAGCTGTGTTGCTGCTTTCAGGGCTGGATTCACTTTTGGAATTTGTGCAGAATTTGCCATTTCTCAATGTGGGAGTAGCCGATTTTACATCTGTGGGGTTTTTTAAGATGTCAGAGGCTTACAGGATGAAATTTTGTATCTGTTTTATCTCCTGTACTCAATCAGCTGCAGGGTGTCCAATACAGGACATAATTGCTTTTTCTCTATCCCCTTTTTTTTTTATGGGATTTTGATGTGAACGAAAGCAAGATGCCACTTTGGCTGAAGCAGCCACAGAGTTAATAGGATTCACAGGAGTTTCCAGATTCATCTCTGAAGTTGTGTACACTGAGCTGTGAAGCAGGCTCCCATCTGTTCGTGTTTGCTGCACTCAGTTGAAATTAGGCTGAGCACTAATAGTGCCTACAAGAGGCATGTTGCTGCAGCCTGTCCTGCTTGGGCTCTCCCAGATGATCCAGTTGATTAAGGTGGTGGATTAGAGTGAAGGGCTTAGGCTCTTTTTCCTCTGATACAGACTTTCTTAAGAAACTCTCTTTAACAAATGGTAGAGGTGAGGTAACAGCATTTCTAGTCCATGAGAAACTTCAGTAACTTTGGTATTTTATTCCTCACTCAGGGCAAGTTGAAAAATCAAGAAATTTTAAACACACTGATTACATTCCAAGTTTATCCAATTCTGTTAAAGTGTTTGATTGAAATAAAATGTTTTGACATTGCTACAGTAGAAATATTTCGTTTTATTCAACTCACTCCAAGTACTTTGAATGAGAGCTTTCACCAGTTTTGAGCCGTGTATTCACAGGAGAACATCAACCCACTCAAGTGCTAGTGATGACTTGGAGCACTGGATCTCTCTGCTGGGTATCTAAAAATACTTTTGGTGCATGGGTGATAATGCATTTCTTTCTTGGCTTTTTAGCAGGGAAACTGTGAGATCCTGCCTCAGGAGTGGAAATGGCCAGGAGACTGGAGGGTGCCAGAGCATTGCTAGAGAGCTCAAGCAGGACATAGAGGTGGAGTGCAGATGGGAGGCTGAGGTACCTTAATGCTGGATTAAAAAGAGAAAAAAGAGAGTGCTTTTTCTGTGAGGGCTTTATTCTGATATTTGTTTCTGTAGTTACATGAGAAGTTTGTTTCATGAGAAGTTTGTTTCATTGTAAATGCTCGGGAGGCGGTGCTGGTGGCTGCTCGCTGGTGGGCTCCTTGCTGCCTTCTACCCGAAGCTGGTAACTGCGGGTGGGCTGAGACCCTCTGTGTCTGCCTGCCACTCGGGCAAGCTTCGATAGTGCCGCATCATGAAGGTTTTCACTGCACAGGCTCTAAAATACATTGGCATTTCTTTACTTGTGCTCAGTGGCTTTCGGTGGTAACCAGATCAGAAAGATGATTGTTGTAACATCTACGAGAGTGCCAGCGATGCTTCTTCCTGAATGCTCCCACTAAAGGCAGCTCCATTTTCCTCGTTTCTCTGTTGGCAGTGACTCTGTCAGTTGATCATGTTCACCACTGTTCCTCCTGTTTCTCAGGGTACATTTATGCTTTTTAATTTTTGTTTTCCTGTGCTTGCCTTTTTTTTTTTTTTTTCCCTTCTCCCTGGGCAACAACTGTTTAAACAGCAAGTTTCTCATGGCAGGAGGGTAGGGAGCTGGGTGCTAACCACGTAAAACTAGAAACATTGCCAGAAGAGTGAAAAGGCTATGGCGTTATCATTTATGGTTGTAGCAAGGAATCTCTCGAGCATTGTGGGGATGAGGGAGGGTGCTGATGGGAAAGAATGTGGTGGTAGTTTAATGAAATAACAGCAAATGAGGGATAAGGAGGTACAGCTGGTAAATGGATCTAAATCATAAGAGATGCAGATGCCAGCGGGGCAGGACAGCCCATGACACTAATTTATCCGTGGTTGCCACTGGTGTGTATATACCATGTATTTATGGTTACTGTGGATGAGAGCTATTGTCCCCCTGCGCAGAGAGCGGCAGCTCTACGGGTGTGAGAATTACTGCTTCTAGGAGAAGACGCTGCCGTCCAGGAGTGTGAAAAATTACTCAGTGGGATTAAGGACAGCCCAGCAGCTTTTATCTGGCTTTAGTGTTATTGCTGGAGAGAGGCTTTTTTCTTCTTTTGTTTAATTCTTAGCAGCAAGTTTGAATCAGCAGTGGGCTTTAGATGTATTCGCTGTGGTGATTTGTGATTGCATTTTGTTTTTATCTTGATTACTGCATGCCCCCAGAGTCATTTTTGTATCATGTTGCTTCCAGTCCTGCCTCTGTTGTGGATTGAAGTGTTTCTTTTTATCTATCTCTTTTTAAACAAAAAAGTGATAAAGTTGGAAAAATATTAACAATGAGGGGAATTTGATTGAGGGACATCGCTGCCTTTACTGCCCTGCTTTCCCCGTCTTTAACATTGTTGTCCTCTATGGGAAGACGTTTGTTTTGTTTTGTGATGGTTTCCTCAGTTAAGGACAGGTAAGCCTTGGACTTACATCCAGTTCCCTGGTTTCTCACAGATTTCCCATTTGATTTTCAGCTGAACATCTGGGCAGCATCAATGAAAGTAAGACACAAACTCCTCTGGGGAGTTTTGGACTTAGCATGACATTCCTTGGTTTTCTGTTCTTTAAAAAGAAATAGCAGTATTACCCCATTTCAGAGTGTTGTGAGAACAGATGCAGGAGAGAATTGAGATGCTCAGACACTACAGCAGTGTGAGCCATGCAGGGGAACAGAATAGAAGTTTGTCTCGGCTTGTGTCTTGTAACAATTATAATTAGGTTTTCTGTTCAGCTGGTTTTTGATAGGGTTATTAGCTGGCCATCATTCTTTTTTTTGTTAACAGGCATTTTTTGCCTTTTCCATGCCTTCTGTGTCTTTCCTTTTGCCTTCCCATTGTCACTTATTAATTACCCATTTACACCATATCTTGTGCTGAAATCTACTGAGGAATTCTCTGGATTTTTTTCATATTTACCTACCAATAAATTGTTCTTCATTTGGTGATGTGATCAACATCAGTTCTTTGATCAGCATCGATTCTTTGATCATTCGGTATCTTATTACATTTAGGGGCGTTTAGATTATATTTCGCAAAATCAGCATGCTAAGCTTCAGATTCCTATCATGATCTGGTTTTCTGATCCTGTTATCTCCTTGGATACTCTTTTGCTGGAGTCGTCTACTATGACAATCATTTGTTATCTGTTTCCCTTGTTCGATAACTGTCCTCACTTTGAGTTAAATATTTTCAAAAGTCTTCAGTTATACTAAGATTTTTCTTCATCAGAGGTCTAGCGTGATGAGACTGTTCCCTTGGCAGAGAGGAAGACACAGCTTTCTCATAGTGGGGCAAGGACAGGAGAGCTCAAGCTCAAGTAAACCTACAGCTCAAGTCATCTCCTGAGTTTGAAATTGAAAGGGTTGAGAAGGCAGATGAAATAGTAGGACGCAATGAAAGAGTTGCTTGTGAAAGTATGAGCCGCGTTCAGCAGATAGGCTATTCAGAACTATTCTTTTTTTCTGCTATCCCTGGTGGTGTATACTTAGAAGAATTTAAATTTTGCCTGTCCGCAGTATTTGGATGTATCTTCAAACCCTCCAATAGGAAACACTTAAATGCTTGGTTGTAATTATCACCCAATCTTAAGATTTCTGTTCTTGGCCAGCATTGGCAATACTGCTGTCTCCACTGCTTCAGTTTAACAATGTAAACTTCCAGCTTGTGTGCTCTCTCCCAAAGTGTCCCCTGAAGTCTGGTACACTCATTTTCAGGAGAATGAAAGCAGCAGGCTGCTGCTTCACTCTGTGGCTTCTTTTGCTGCATTACTTTAGCAACTCAGTAAATGAGAGATGCCCCGAGTCCATCACAGTCTCGCTCTTTTGGCCATTATTGATTTGGAAACTGCAGACAACTTCAAAAACAGTCACCAATTTTTAATTCAAACCATTGTTTTCCATGACCTTTTTCTTCAGTTTCTGCAGCTTTATAACATCTCCATCTTGCTATAAGCTCTTTTTCAAAAAGATATCATTTTAGTTATTGTTGAGAAGGAAGAAATCCTCAGGCTCACTACCAAAACCTAATCCCTTCTTCACAGGCAAGTCCACTTATTGCCAGCTTGAATCGCCTGCAGTCTTTGGGAGGCAGCTAACCCCAATCAGCCCAGCCCGGGGTCCTCAGTCCTGCTCCAGCAATGCCACAGGAAAAGGAAATGGGTTTCCTTGTAAAACCCCATGGGGGAATGAGGGATTGTCCTCTGTCTTTACAGCCATGGTGTGTGGTAGGGGGGCATGGCAGTGTCCTCTGATGAGCAGATCAACAAGCTCAGAAGTCCTGTGGGTCTTTGCTGTCCTTCTCTCAGTGAGTAATGTAATGTCATTTTGTTTTCCTTCATACATGTAACAGCAGAAGAGCCTCCTTTACAAAGCTGCAGGGGAAATTTTGCTAACAGCTATGCAGCCTTGAAAAGAAAAAAAAAAAAAACATCTGGAAGTATATGTTATATTTGTAGATGAATTTTGTTTTGTTCAAATATATGACAACCCTTTCCAAATATTGTCTTTAGGTTACGTGCTGTTCCCAGTTCAATATTGCCATGTCTGTGAATTGGACCTTATATTTCTTTCTAGTTCATTTGCTGCTGTGGGCAATGAGATTAGTGCATTTTCTGATTTTTTTTTTTTTTTTTTATATTAAGTCTGTAACATGTTGGCCTTCTTCAGGTTCTTACTCTGACAATATGGTATTTGTCCTTATGTATCTGGAGTGTCCCAAATTGCTCATAGAGTCACACTGATATCATTTTGCTTTCTATTCTATTCAGTATTTATATCCTTCTTTAGAGCACTATTACTCATGCTCACAGGTTTTAGTGTTACATTTTTGCTGACAACTCCCAGATCTATTTTTCAGTACCTACTGACCCAGCGCTGGCTCTCCCTTTGCTGCGTGATTGTCTTTATGACATTCTGGTTCGGAATAGATGTCATCAGGCTTTCTCAAGTTGAATGCAGACCACAATGAATCGTAGCTTGAAGAGCTCTCTCTCTACTATCTATCTTACTTTCCATCTATGTTTCTTATTTGCCATTGCCTTTGATGGATGCATGCAAAGTCTTACTTGCTTTATTATAAGATCTGTAACTAATACAAATATATTATTATTACTGTTTCATCATGGAGATCTTAATTGCTTTTAAGTGTTACAGTAGATGGTACGTAATTATACATAACAGGGCCTTATGATATAATTCTTACAATCAAATTAGTAAAGTTACACAAGTGGAATAGATACTGTAGATAAGGATGCTGACCAGACAGCCATCCTATTAATGGTGTGTGTCTGTAGTGAAGACCACTTCATTATAAAAATTTAAACAATAACATTCAGGAAACATTTATGGGCACATAAATTAAGCACCCAAAGTTACATGCCCAACAGTTTTGGCGAATGCCTTCCTCCCCCTTGGCAGCTGTGAACCAAAAGAGGTGGCGTCTGCAGAGCCTGGCAGAAATACCTGCAAAACCAGGAGAGAAGACATCTGACCTGCCATCAGAGAATCACAGACAGGTTAGTTAATGTGGAAGGGTATTTATGGAAATACGAAGCACTGACCAGTGTGCTGAAGATGTAAAACAATTAGTGGAAACTTTGCGAAATGTCACGAAAGATTGCCAAGAGCATGCGAGTCACTGGGATTTGATGTGTTAGGAGGAGACGAGGTGGCTCATTCCGTGTGACTTTGTGCACAGTCGTTTAGAAGGTCTGAGAAGTTTCATGAATGTTACTTTTTTAACTATCTTGCTTTAAAAACCTCCACAGTTTTAGTTTGTAATGTTGGGGTGATTAAAACTAAGTTCTACTTTATGATTTCCTGTGTGGTTAAATCCTGAATAGACAATAGTTTTCTTTAAATTTTTAACTTTGCTTCAGTCTTTAGCATAATCTTCTCTTCTACTGATCTCTCCTGTATCTCTCAAGCCTGTATTGTTCGTGGAGAAACGTAATTCCTTATCTCTTCACACTCCTATTGAGAGATCTCTCTGCTGACTTCACTGAAAAGAAAAGATTGATCTAATGCTTATACCCTTCACTTGCATAGTAATTTGCTCCATCTGGGGCTTCTCTTTGGTTTCCCAAGTCTGGGTTTTACATCTAGCTCCTTTTGAAAAGCAGCTATTACATTCAGGTACTTCACTTGTCTGTTCTTTAAACTTGAGCATTGTACTTCTGAACATCCAAGATCAGGATTCATTCAGGCTTTAGAGTATTTGAACACGATTGGTAGAGCAAATTCAAATCAATCCACTGTTGGAACACCAGCATAGGCCCAATCCATAAATTTTGATTATGAAAGAATTGGGCTTAAAATTAAGAACATCTCTGGCAGTGGCAAAGGGAGTAAGACTTGAGAGTCAGGAAGTTCAAGGTGACTTTACCCTGTTGTTCTGAGGAGCCCTGGAGGGCAGATGATGTGGCTTGCAAGAACTGGCCTTACCCTCATCAAAACCTGAAGTGTTGACATGTGTATGCAGATTGCTGGAGGGCAGAGGGAAACCACTTAATACCTGGAAAAAGCTTACAGAAGAGCTGTTCTTTCACCAGTGCCAGGGAATATCAATGCTTGGGAGATGTCCCCACATGGACAGAGGGCATCATTGGAAGGGGACCCAGACCATGGATGGGTTCTCCCTCCTGTTGCAGCACCATGTTGGTTTGCAATGAGGAGGCGTTACTTGTTAATGGCATTTACATCCTCCTCACCTTCTTTGATTTTAGTCTCAGGATATATTTTCATTTACTTTTTGTTTTCTGGCCTGTTTGTTTAGTTTTGAATTTTCTTTGGGTATACCCTAAGTTAATTTTTTTTAAGAGGCTATCTGTAGCTGCATGTTGTTTACAAAGAGGATGCTGAGCATTGAATAGCGGATGCCTTTTACCATCTTAACCTTCATTTCTTGTATGTTTGCTTGTATTTTTCCAGAGTTAGTTGTTTAATGAGAAATCTTCAGCCACACAAGAGTTCAGCATTCATCATTTAGGACTAAACATTGACACCCCCCCTCCTGCAAAGCCACAGTAAGCAATCCAGTTCTGGTTGTTTTGAGTAGCTGTAGGAGTGGAAATCTCCCAGAATCGTAACAAAATACGCTGTTCTGTTCAATTAGGTATAAATTAATTCACTAGTGTACTTAACACTTTACTTTCTCCAAGATAAGTTATAGCTCCTCTATCTTAACTTCTCGTTAATTTACACTTTATGATTACCAGAAATTATAATAACACACTGAACATTTGGCTGCAGAGAATGTTCTAAAATGAGTGCATGGTAATTGTTTGTAAGTCCACGGAATTTAATTAAATTGTGTTTAAAAGTCTTAGAAACTGATGACTGAAAATCAACTAAATAAAATCTTTACAAATGGGCACATAAATATGCATATGCGGTTAGGAAGCAGGCTGTTTACAATGCTGGGCTCGTCTGTTTGCAAAGGCAACATCCAGTACAGCATGTCTCTGATAATTACATTTTGGCTTAATAAACAGAAATGGGAAGGATGCTTATTTTTAATTATGCTAATGCTTTCTTTTTTGAGGCATCTCACTAATACGGTGCATACAGAGATGTTTAGCTTTATATTTCAAGGCAAAGTGTAATGCCTAGTTTTTCAGAAATGGGGGGTGTTAAAAAAAGGAACAAGTTTTCATCCGTTGTGTAAAATGTAGGGCGCGTTTCAAACCTGCTCTAGCCCCGTGAGGTTTCTGAAAGGCACAATGAATTAATTGTACATAAGAGGGATGTTTTACATTTATTCAGCAGTTTTCATGCCGAAAGATTTTGTCCATAACAGATTACTACATTGCTATGTCATTGATGTGGATGTGTATATACATATGTGTACGTGGGATATTATTTACAGACTCAAATACACCTTTTCTCTGGCTTTGTTTATGCTGCACTTAAAGGTGTTGGACATCTAAAACTAGTTTTTGTGTCTTGCTTACACGTGAGTGAAACGATGCTGGTTTAGCTTCAGCACCAGTCCTCTAAGCCTGCACCGGACCCCATGTACCCACCGGACAGCTGACCTGACTTGAAGTCTGCACTGCCATTATTCACAGGTATTACTCGTTCGCCATTTCTGTGGATACTGCAGTCATTTTGGTGGGGTCACTCATGCACATACATCTTCTCCACAGTTTAAAAGTCTTCAGCTTGTTTAAAATTTTGCAACAGGTGTGAAGTAAAGACCTGGATCTAGCCAAGAATCTTTATTTTTCCTCTCTGTTTTGGGGGTTGTTTTTCCTGACACTTTTGTAAAAGCCAGGGGGAGTTAAGGCTTTGCACACGCTTTCAGTAATGGGGTTTTTGACAGTTTTTAAAATGCTTTGCTTAAAAGAAAAAAAAAAGGGGGGCAAAAAAAAAAAAGGCAGTAGAGCAGGACATTGCCAGGGATTTATCCACATAAATTAGCTTTCTGGGTTCAAATTACCATTTCAGAAATGTCACAAAACCATCAGAAAGGAAATGCGATTCTGTTCCAATTAGACAGAATTTGTTCTTAGTTGGTATATTTCAGGACAGAAAGACATTTAAATCACTTATTTGAAGACACAAACAGTAAGAGTGAATTTTATAGTAAGAAAAATCTGTCTTCCAAAACAGTTGTAATACTTTTCACCAAAAGAAAATGAAAAGGGAAGA
>Ga0065711_1000710_pt1 | contig 57137 bp, 33 predicted proteins | sample Hoacrofraction12_FD_59098 | JGI IMG/M metagenome (GOLD analysis project Ga0065711, IMG submission 59098) | Hoatzin crop microbial communities from Cojedes, Venezuela - Epithelial fraction 12 v2 (version 2) | ecosystem: Host-associated > Birds > Digestive system > Esophagus > Crop | place...
CCCCGGAGCCGCCTGAGGGGAGGCGCGCGCGGGCTCTGCCCGGAGCCGGCGCCGAGGAGGCGGCGGGAGCCGCGCCACGCCGGGGCAGGGACACCCGTGGGGGACCCGCACCGGAGCACGGCCCCCCCCACCCCGAGGGCCTACGGGACACACACTGCAGCGGGGGACACCCCTGAGAGCTGCGGGGCGGCCCAGAACACCGGGTAAGGCGGGCGGAGCGACGGCAAGAAACCGGCAGCGGGCACGGCCCGCCCCCTGCGCGGCTGTTGGCGGAGTGAAGGGCCGGGGGGGCCGGGGGTGAGGCGCGGGCGGGGAGGCCGCGAGGGCGGGCGGGGAGCTGGAGCGAAGCTGAGCCTGGGGAGCGGGGCAAAGGTGCTCCCCGAAACATTTAATTGTGTGTGTTCTCCGGAACGCGGATCGGAATTTGGTGCTAATTGGCAATAAATTAGATTAACTAAAAGTTCCTCCAGTTGAGACTGTTCTGCCAGGGACACCTCGTTAACGTGGCCCACTCCGTTACCACGCAAATGGGGATTTGTTTTATTTTTCCAGCCCACAGCGCTGTGACCATGGGCGTTTCCTCAGCCGCACTGAGGACTTCCCTGCCCTCTGTGGCGGTGGCTGTTTGCGCTCCCTGAGGGGATGAGGTGGGGTTTGATGGGACCTGAGGTAACTCACCAGGGACAGCAAGATGGGGAGCTGGGTGGTGGGGAGGTGGGAATGGCCCTGAGCATCTGGCAGGTGTGGTGGGTTTTTGCGTGCAGACGGCTGTCGGTGTCTCCGCGCCCGTGCGCCTTGCTGAGGGGTCCTCACCCAGAGGAGCTGCCTGCCTGCACCTGCAATGAAGTTGCAACTGGTTGTTGGGCTGGGGCGACGGAGCAAAGCAGAGATGGATCTGTGTGAAGCGGCAGGGGAAGCATGGGGACAGAGGATGTTCAGTGCTGTGGATATAGCAGAAATTTCAGCTTTGAAAAGCAGCATTTTCGCAAGAACGGACACCATAGTCTGCAGTGAGTCTCACCCAGTGTAATGGGGAAGTGCACCGTCGGGGTGCAGTTATCATCTGAGCTGGCCAGGTGTTATTTGTGCCGAGTCCTCTGCTGCAGGAGGGACCGTGCTGCAGGCTGGCTGGGGGCCACAGGATGGGTCCCGACAGCCGTGGAGTCTCAGGCCACAGCCTCCCTTGGGTGGGCACCCACCTCGGGGTGCCGCTGGGCAGGGCGGCAGGTGGGAATGTGCAGAGAGGCCTGTGGAGGCTTGATGTGTGAAAGGAAAAGAGAGCAACTGGAAATCCTCAGTGGCTCTGTTGGGACCTCCTTTTTGAAGGCTTTTCTGATTTCTTTGAAACCGCTGTAGTTGTGGAGCTGTTCAGAAGCAAAGGCTGGAAAATATCTTCCAAAGACATCACTAAATAAATCACCAGCAGGAGACTGATGTTCCCCCATGCGTGCGTATCACTGATTTCTTACATGGAGAAAGGGCAGCACAATAGCATTGCTCATTTTTCTCTTTGCACCCATAGCATCTCATTCCTGAAACAAAAGGGATCTCGCCATCTGCTTAGCTGGGGAGGTGGTCTGGGCTTTTGCAGGGTCTGCAGTGGGTGTAGGATGCACTGCACTGGACAGAGAAGGCTGGTGGAGGGGTGAGGGCTGAGACCTGGGTTCTAGGTTGGAACTCCTGCCTTTGCCATCAGTGTCCTGTTTGACCTGGTTAGCATCACTTAAGTTTCTCAGAGCCTCAGTTCCCCTCTCTGCAATGGGAACACGCGGGGGTGGTCCTACTGCCTTTCACCTGGTAGTGATCTCAACAAGCAGGCACGGTACACTACACCTGCTGTAGCTGTTGTGCTGGGCTCCGTGCTGGTATTTGATGGGAAGGAGTAAAGAAGAAAGAGCCAAACTCTGTGGTGCATAAATTGAAGTACTGGACATTTTGTTTAAACATGAGAAGAACTTTATCTACTGTGAGGTTACATGAGCACTGGAACAGGCTGCCCAGGTTGGTTGTGGAGTTAGTGCAGATGTACATGCAGGCATCCTTGCAGGTTTTCAAAAGCTGACTGGACAGGGCCCTGAGCAACCTGCTGTAACTGGTCCTGCTTTGAGCAGGGAGGTTGGACTAGGTCATCTCCAGAGCTTGCTTCCACCCTCAGCTGTTCTGTGATTCTGTGATTTATCCTTGCAGGTCCTGCTTCAGTGCAAGAGAAATAACTCAAAAATTCTTTTCCGAGGTGACCCTGAGTAAAGGTCTGGTAGGATCTATCCTCTCTGGAGGAACCTTTCTGTGAGGACGTGCACCTAATGTACCCAGGAGGGTGTGTGCCACGTGGTGGTAGGTGGTCAGGGTGAGTGAGTATGTAACACAGACAGCGTCATCGCTACCCACTGAGTGAAGTGGGGGGTCTGAGCAGAGCCAGTTCCCCTGCATGGCCAATGCACTTTCTTTTACTGGAGTCTGTGGCCATAAAGCTTCATTTGCACAGAGCTGTCATTCCAGGCAGAGGCTTTTTGTTGGGGTAAATCTGAAGGGCTCAGTGTTCAGTGCAAACATGCTGTCCCTAGTAGGCAGTTGATCTGTCATATTGTCCACAGCTTGGGGTGGCTGGGCCTCTGTTCCTTTCAGCCTTGAGATCCGCTGGTGAGTGAGATGTTGTCCCATCTCTCCTCCTGTCCTTGCTCCTGAAACATCTTTGTTGCTGTGTGTTCTGTGGGGATATTTGGGATCCCATGGCAGTCCAGCTTGCTTGGTTTGTTCACACTGAGCAAGCTATTTGAGTTCAGTCCCTGAGTCACCTTCTGTGGGCAGAGGAAATGTGAGCGTTGAGACGTCAGTGATGGAGACTGAAATCACATACAACCTTACGTAAAAAGTTTAAGGCGCCTTTCTTCCCACTCCTTGTGTCAACAGCAACATAAACCATGACTCCCACTCTCTGGAGGAACTGAAAACCTCTCAAAACCTCAGGCCTGTGACTCTCTCTCCATTTCTATGTGTGTTTCTAAGCCCTCTTGGTGTTCTGACACTTGTCTACTGCCTTTGCCTTTTTTGAGGCAAGATGCTGCCTGTGAACCCCTCTGTTTTTCCCTGGAAAGCAGGCCAGAAGCACAGCGCCTGCATACCAGGTCCTGAACAAACAGATGAGATGTACTTATGTGTGCAATCAGAGGTTTGGCTGCAGCATTTGTAGTACTTAAGCTCACTTTTATTCGGGGTATGAATAGCTGTGTGGCCATAGCAGCCTCTCTGGGCCACCTGAGGCCCTGGGATGAACTGGGGTCAATAACAACCGGAAATCCATGATGAAGCAAGCCTGTTGCTGTTGGCTTGTGAATTAAAGCTAGATTGAAGGCAAAAGTAATCTAATGGTAGATTAAAGCTAGTTTGGGTCTGTCTGTGCTTGTGCCACAGTCAGCACAGAGCAAGGCTATTCCTGGCTGAAGAAAAAAGAATGTTCCTTGCAATGGTCTTTTCCTCCATCCCTTCTCTTGCTCTCTTTCAGTCCTCCTCTCCCCTTTGCTATCTCTCATGGCCTCTGTCCTCCACATTTCTCCGTTTCGGATGATATTTCTTAGATGCAGGACTCACCCCATAGCCTTTTTCCAGGATAATCAGGTCAGCAGGCAAAGGCACTCCATAAACTTGTCCCCAACACCCCCGATTCTGCTTTTGCTTTCTCAGTGCAGCTTTCCCGTATCCCTGACTTGAGGTCAATAGCTGATGCCGATTGATACTGGGAAGAGCCCCATCTGCTTTTGCTGTTAAGTCTGAATATAAAAGGGTTGTGTTCACTGCTTGTTTAATTATGCCTGAATAAGAAATCTCCTTGGGACCATTTTGTGAAGGACACTTTACAAATGTTTTGTATTATTATTATAATAATTTAGTGGGAGTTACACATGCATGGAGAGAAGAATAGACCTGAGCAGTGCCGGCTTGCAGGTTTTGGAGAGTTGCCAGTTTTTGCCATGGAAAATGAAGAGGGCATCTTGCCCTCCAGAGCTGTAGTTTCACCTGGCATAGGGCCTTCACTGAGTCTCCACACTGCTGGTGGTTTAGTTTGGGATGCTCTTTGCTGCAAACCACAGCCCAGGTATTCCAGGGCAGTGCCAGTGCACACTGCCATTTCCAGTTTGGGCAGTGATGGAGGTGGCTTGCGGTTTGCTTCCCGTTAGGGGAAGTCATGATGCCAGTGTTTAGGTGAGTGGTTGAGTTCCCCTTGCATCAGAAATGTAGTCTTTAGCAAGAGGAGTGCGAACAGTTACTCAAGTCTGTCAATTTGTTGCAGCAGCATTCAGCAATCACTCTTCTTATTTATTTATTGTTTTGAATGTCATGGGGCTACCTGGAGAGCCCCACTGATGGCTGATGAATGCAAAATACCATAGCAGGTACTCAGAAACTGGGAAAATGTAGAGATTCAAAACATCCTCTCAGCTGAAGAAGTGTGGAGCCTGGGAGATTAGTAGGGAAGGCATCTTATCTGCTTGCCTCACTCTTGCTCTTTCCCTTTTAAGGGCGGACTTAGAGAGAGGGTGCTCAGTGAGATGAACACTTGGTTTGCACTGGTGCTACCACTTCTGTGTTCTTCTGTTACCTGCCGCTGGGGAACATGTCATTTACCAAAGGTGGCTGAGAAACTGCTGATAGAACAAGTTTTTGTAGGAAAGTGGATACAGTTTTTATGTATTTGAGATTTCTTGATGGGCAGAGTGGGGTGTTTTAAAGTTGTTGTCCAAGAATGCTTGGCCAAACACCCTTAAGCTGTTGTAGTGTTCAAGGAAGAAAGGTCTCTGTGATCCACTGTCCAACAGGTATCACATCAACACCCTCCCTGACCTGGGCTTGGCTCTCACTGTGAGGGTCTTTCCTGGCCTGTGGCACCAAGGGAGCTGCGTGTTAGTGGAAATGAACTGTCTTCACAGACAATCCAAGCAGAGTGACCTTAGAGCAAAGTCATTTGTCACATGAAAAATGGATATTTGGGTTTAACTGTTAGTTACTGTTTCTGGTGAAAGAAGCCATTTTTACTCCCTCACAATTTTTCTTTAATACAGATTTCTTCCAGCACTGTTTTTCCTTCTCAAAATTTTCTAAAGTAAATGTGAAGGCAATAGACAAGTAAAAATGCAGTAAAAAATGGGAAATGTTTATTTCTGAGGTATTGCTAAATATTTTTCTGGTTTTTTTTTCTTGAATAAACAACCTAGTAAGCGTTTCTGAAATACACCAGGCTCACTAGGTGCTTCATCTGATTTGTGATAAGGGTGCAGCTACAAATAATGTTAACAGCAATAGTGACTTGATCAGTAAAGCTTGAAAGCAGTGTTAAGACATCGAATAAAAGAATGAGTTGAACTGAGTTAGCATGTGCATGAGGTTCCATGAAACAGTCATGTCAGCATTTTGTCCTGTGGCTATAGAGGAAAGAAAAATCTTGGGATTTCTGTTAGTTCTGTTCTGTCAGGGAACAGAAAGCTGGACTTGGACAGAGGCAAGAACATTTTCTTTGAGGCGTTCTGCTGCTGTTCTGCAACGTGTTTCTAAGTATGCCTGGATTCCTGCTGCAGATTGAAAGTACGTGGAGATGGAGGATAAAAGGGGCGTTAGCAATTAGCTCTGGTGATAAGTTTAGCTGCTAGAAAAGTTGGACTAGCGAGGAAGAACTATTAATTGAAATCCCCAGTTAATATAGGACTGTCAATAATGAATGCATAATGGAGAAAGTCCATTTAATTTTTAATTATCACCAGGCCCTTCCAAACAAATACAGTGTGTTAAATCTCCCTGTCACCTTCACCCATGCAAAGGGTGTTTGATGGAGGTCTTCATTAACCCCAGGTCTGTTCACGGCGTCCTGCCAGGCCATTAGCTAGTTAGTTACAATAGCGATGACTGGCACTTGGCAAGAAAAAGCCCAGGCAGCCGTTGCCAGGTCCAGAACGTGGCAGGAATTAACTCTGTGGGATCACTGCAGGAAAAGGGTGAAATCACTTGGCTGAGCTCTCTGACGTGGTGGGGTCTGGAGCTCCTAATGTGTCTGATGTGGAATGGGGTCCTCGGGGGTTAATGCAGTAGACAATCCTGACCAAGTCACAATTCCAAGCCAAAATCATTGTTGCTTTGGGGGTCCCCTCTGTAGGATGACCTCCAGGGCAGTCATGGCAGGTCAGCCAAATAAATGAAAGCACAATTTGTCTTCTATAAATTGAAGAGTATGGATATGCATATTTTCAGTCTTGAGTAATGGGGTATGGGTTGAATGAACTGCATCAATTTTGAGTGTGAGCGTTCACACAGGGGTCTGAATAAATTTCAGTCTGTTCTAGGAGGTCTCTGCATGGACCACATTCAATGACTCCATTTAGGATTTGACCAGGAATCTTCCTACTGGAAGCCAACTTGGGAAGAAACTCCCATGGGCTTTTGGTGAATCATAGCTGGCTTGGGATTTCCATTTCCTCCAAAGCACAACATCTCCAGCCAGCCAGCGCTTACTGGCCATGTTAACCCGGGTGGAATAATCATGATAATGACCAGCACTGTGGAAGACTGAATTCTGCTTTTCTGGTGATACAAATCGGAACTGATTCTCCCAAGTTTGGTACTATTAACAATGTGAAACTAATGGAAGCTGGGTCAAAATCAATCTGTGCTTCTCTGTTGAAAGTGTGAATAGAAAAGCAAGGAGTCCTGACTTTAGAGGAGCACTGACTCATGGAGAGTTGGCAGAACGTTATGCTTGGGATGGGTGTGAGGGAAGGGTTTATAGCTCTGAAAAGTCACCTTCTCTTAACACTTGTCCCAAATGTGTCCCAACACTTGCTATATTTAGAGTCTTGCTTTCAAATGCATTTGCCTAGGGACAGCCTTCTGGGGATTCAATTAAGCTCTGGAATAAAATAAACACTATCCCTTAGCAAGGGTTTGAATGCTAAGCAGAGTCATTATTTGAACAAAGTAGGGCTGTAAGTTTCAGTGTTTAAATATCCTCTATTTTCATCAACTAGGGGTCAAAGACAAGTGAAGATGGGAAAACCCTGTTCATTAACTCAGCTCATCCACTCCCATAGCCTTTCCGCTACTTCTCCGAAGTGATCAAAACACCTTAAGGGCATTTCCTTTGGAAACAAGTCACTGAAACAGCTCCTATTCTTTTTCACATGCGAAACCAGCTGTGTTTGTATCGGCAATGCAGTGACACAGAGACCTGGGCTGCAGTGCCATTTGTCTGCGGAGTGCCCTTAGGCAAGATCATGTCTTTGTTTTTCCTCTAATTAAATTCTTGCTTTGTACAATGGGATCCAGCAGTCCTCTCACGGGCAAAGTCTCTTAGATGCTTCTATCCAGATTTGTGTTTTTTTCCTGGAAAAGGGAAATGGTTGTCTCATTATGTGTAAAGGTTTGGTCATCTACTTCAATAAAGCAATACTCCAGAAGTGGAGGAATCCCAAAATTCACATCTCACCCCAGAGGTACTGTGTTCGGAGCACCAGATTTAGATTTTGGGGAAAAAGAAGTTCCCTAAGATGTGTTTGACAGTGTCCAGCAAAGTACAGCTGCAGCTCTCTTCAAAATCTTATCAGAAATGCTGGTCTGGTGCAATTTCTGGATGATTCAAATTCACCTGAAGCTGGGTTTGCAGCTGGTCAGTAGGTACTAATATGGGCCAAACACAACTGCCACCCTTTGAAGACTTCTCCTAGCAGTCTAAACCGGAGTGCAGCTTGCAAGATGTGTCGTGTCAGCCTTCTGCTCTGCATGGGCAGACTCCAGCTGGGTATTATGTCCAGTTTGGGACACTGAACTTCAAGAGTGGTGGAGACCAATTAACTGAGGAAAACGCAGAGGAGACTGATAAGATGATCAAGAGGTCTGGAAAACTGTGGCGGACAGGGTAGAGAGAAATAATTGGGTTGTGTAGCTTAGAGAAGAGAAAACTAAGCGACAAAAGCCTTAACACACAAAAGGCGGGTGCGAAAAGGGGAATGATGCCTTCTTGACATCTGCTGCGGGTAGGAAATCACAGGCACAGTCTGCAACAAGGAAGATCCAAGTGCAACAGAAAGCAAATTTTTGTGGAAAAGGCGATAAAAGACCTGGAGAAAGGAGTGAGTGGGTGAGTGAGTGAAGTCTGCAGGTTAAACAAATACCTGGCAGGAATGGTGTGCAGAGCTCCTGATGTCCTGGGACAGGAGGATTAGCTTAATAACACAAATTATTCTGATTTCTCCCTGACCTCAACTACACAAGTGCACATGAAAACATTCACAAACACGCACAGCTGTCCGTACACATGCATGCACACACTGCCTTTGCGCTTTTCCCAAATATATGCATACAAATGGTTTTAGAAAACAGGGATCTGTCGTTAGATATCCCCCTGTCAGGTTATTCTAGGTGACTTGGCCTCGTTAATTAGAATACTTACTGTAATAGCGTAACTGTCTTAGAACAGATTTTCTCAGGAGCCGATTCACACCGTCCAGTCAAGTAGCAGTCTTAGCAGCTCTCTTTTGTTGAGATGCTACTTTTTGTTTATATCTCTCAGTCTAAAAGAAGCTACAATAAAAATTGCCAAGATTTTCTAATCCAGCTTTACTGTCTCCTGCTGCTGCAACTACATAAAACCTTGCGTGCATCCATTCCTCCAGATGACAGCTAATCCCTTTCTCTGCACTGTGGAAGCAAAAGCAGCTTAGGAAGGCTTGGAGTTGGAGAGGAAGCATCAGTGTTTGAAGGACATAGCCCCAAAATGCAATGGTACAGAGGACCTGTGGACTTCTCTCTCTTCTCGAGCAGGGAAGACTGCCCTGTTTTCCACTGTGGTCAATTAAAATCAGTGTTTTCAATGGACCTGTGAATTTTGCAAAAAGCTGCACTGGAAGTATTTCTTGGATCTAGGTCCAGTCTGTACAAACCAAGCTCTTGAGCCTAGATTGTCTAAGGAATTGCTATTTCAGCTTGTTATTTCAAAGCACTGTCCTGTTATATTATAGCCTGGAAAAGCTGGACTCTAGATACTTCTTCCTTGTCCTTGGAGAAAAGAGACAGGGCAGGTCAGAATGTGATTTTAACATTTGGGGAGGAATGGGACTAAGCAGGTACTGAGTCTGTTCTTGCAGATTTTCTGTGTGTCAATATCGGTCGCCTCTTCCATTCCCCTCCCTCTTTGCCGTGTGCTCATTTTAGTCTATGAAGTGTATTCCCTTTTCACAGAAACTTTCATAAGTTCTGAATGCATCCCACTTCTAGCGTGGGTTGGTTTATGAAATTGCAGCATTTTCTGCAGGATTTAAACATCTTTTGCCCTCCTAACATTGTTGCAGTTTTGCTTGTTTTTTGATTTAATTACCGTACTCCACAAGTGCCTGAACTGCTGCGGAGCTGAGCAGATGCACGGGTGGGTGGGAGACGCGATGCGCTGGTGTTGGCAGCTTGCAGTGCTCCATTTGGGATACCTGCAGGGATCTTCTTTCAGGAAGGCCTTTCTGGAGTAGTGTCTGTGTTCTTGGTGATTAAATCCAACACACGCACTGGAATCAGCAGTGCCCATTCAAGGTTACAACTGGTTGAATGAGAACAGAATTTAGCTTCCAGGCTTTTGTTTTGGTCACCCTATTACTGTAATTTCTGTTCCCAGTTTTAGGGCTCACTGAGCTCCCAGAGCACTGTACTGACTAGGAGTTGAACTAGGCCTAATTTTTTTTGGTTCATGTTTTTTGTTTTCTAGAGATCTGAGTGACACAGCATGCTTTGAACATGTTGTATATAGAAATAAAGCCAATGCTAAAGAATGGATCACTTTTTTTGCGCTTCTCTTGCATTATTATTTTTTTGTGGCACACAAATTGTTAGTGATTTCCCTTTTAAACCAAGAATGTTGGGAACCCTCATGGATGAATTCAAGGGGTAGATCATGGCCTTGTGTCAGTCCCGATGCAATTAAAGGCAAGATTCCCAGCAGGGTGGGAAGCAAAGCAAGTTGGAGAGTGGAGAGGAGCTGACAGCCCAGCAGCCTGTCGTGCCTTCTGCACTCCTGTCTGCTAAATGGGTGTTGGCGCTTAGGAGTAAGTCTGGAAGAAGCATCTTCCTGTTATGAAAATACAGCCTCACTCCTCTGCTTCCACACTACAACCACTTTGCTACCCACGTGAAAGAGCAAGCCCTGGTCCTTGCATCCAGACTGGTATGTCTCTGTCCGCCCCAGGGTGTAGCCCCTGAAGCTCACTGTGCTGAGTTCAGTGTCCTGCGTCCCTCACCAGTGTAATGAGTTGGTCCATACTGTGCTGGGTCTCAGGGACTGAACATCTGCTTAGTGTGGAAGACTGGAGCCCTGGAGTAAAACACAAAGGGGACCAGTTTGATAGCAGAGGTGTGCCCACTGGTGTGCAGACCTTCAAGGCTAGAAGAGGATGATTGCTTTTAAGGTGGGATGCATCTCACTGTGCTTTGGTATGTGAAAGACAAATAAAAACCATGAACCACTCATTGAAATTGAATTTGAAATTTGAAATTGAACCACTTGAACTGAAACAAGTGCTCAAGTGTGATTCACTGGACCTGGCTTAGCAGCATGTTCTGGGAAGAGACGACTCGCTTTTCTCTCCCCTGACTACAAAAGGGGCATAGAGTGAGCAGTTCAGTCTTAGACGTCTAACTTTTAGACAGCTGGAGTCGGAGCCCCTACTTGCCCTTTTAAAGAACACGAAGGCTTACTTCCAGGCAGAGACCCACCCTGGAGCTGAAGATGTCAGCCTCCACTGGCAGTTTACTGCAAGATCCATCACTCTCCCTGTGAAATACAACATGCTTCCCAAATTCACCGAGAATTTAAATGCAATGGGAAGCTTCATCTCTCTACATCTGCCTGTTTCATTCCATTCCTCTCCTTTGCCAGGAGCAGGCTGTTGCCTGAGACCTCTGCAGAGCTCCAGTGGGTCTGTTCAGTCATGAGCTGACAGTTGCTGTTCAACTCTGTAGCAAAGGTGCCCAAGTGAATTTACGGGTTTTATGCTATTAATTTTTTCCAAGCCTGCTGAAGAAGTTGTGAGTTTGATAGAGGCTCCTTTCCTTGTCCCTGGAGTGCAGAGATTTGCTGTGTTTCTGTATGCAGCTTTCATTGCTGCTGTGGGTCCAGAGCAGAAACGCTCCTCTGTACAGCAGAGAGTTTGCAGGAGAGCACTGAGGAAAGGGCAAAGGGACAGCGTGGTGAAGGCAGGGCAGGCAGCAGGGGTGTCCAAGGATGGCAAGAGCTGGAAATACGACGTCAGAGCACAGCCCAACTCAGATCGTGCTTTCTAACATGGAAGGGAGATTTTCTGTACCAACAAATGCCTGGCCTGGGCTGTTGGTACTCTGTGGCTAGCACCACCACTTAGTCATTTTCTTGCCCTTGCATCATCTGTTGTTTGAAGTGTCTGAATATTACAGCACTACAGAAAACAGTTGAGGGAGAAGAAGACTTTTTAGCCCCTCCAAAACAGGAGGGGCAGCAGGATCTCACCATAAAAACGCAATACTGGAGACAACAGGGAAATCAGAGCCCCTGTTGCCCGTGTCCGTGTAGATGAGTCAAAGAGGGAGAACAAATAAATATGCTTTACCGATTGTGTGTAAAGACTAGTATTGGAGTTAACATGAACACAGTAGGGGCAACATTTAATTCCCTACCAAAAAGATGCTGTTTGTGCCCCCTCCCTTGTACTGCTGTCCACTTTAATCAGAAAACGCTGAGGTGGTGTGGCTTGCTGAAGCTCATAGTGGCAGAGCTGGGGCTAAATTTCATAAGTGCTAGGTGCCATTTGATGTCTCTTCTGTCTGTCTGAAGATGTAGATATGGTTCACTTCCTCCAAACAGTGAACAAAGATTAGAATGAGGCTCAAATCGCTGCGCTGCTGTATGTCCTCTGTTTCTTCCTCTCTTAAATGGAGATAATTAGCCTCTCCTGCTTGCATAAAGCACATAGAAATAACATAAAAGCAGAGCTCCATTTTCAAATTAAATGCTATTATTAACATCTAGTGTTTGATGGATGATTATGGTGTTACAACAACATAAATACTTCTCTGGGGGCATTGGGCCAGTGATGTCCTAGGATGCTTTGCAGTTCCAACCTGATTAAAAATGAAATTCTATTACACATCTCTGAAAAGATTCAAGCCATTGAATAGCAATCGGAAGGAGATTCTGCCAACTGTGAGGCATAAATACTGACAGTTCTAGCTACAAATGTTTCCAATTTTACTTTATTTTATTTTTTGGTAGGACAAACTTATAAATTAGAAGGATGTGCCTCGGGAACAGCCTCGAAACATAAAAGGAAAGTAAATTATAAAGAAGTTCCAGAGCTAGACTATTACAGCACTATAGTGTAGGCAAGCAGAAGCTTTTTAAAAATCAATAAGAAATGTCACTGGCAACCAGTGTGGATTTCAGCGCCAGGGTAGGCAGATCAAAAGGGTTTGAGAAGAGTATTGCAAGAGTATGAAAGAAATGTGGATGTGCAGAAATAACATCTGTGAACAGTGATTTTTCTTGGTGGATGAAGCAGTGAGGTGTAAAGCAAAGCATTGGTTGTAGAAACAGCTCTCCATATCCTGCTGTTGGTCAGGCTGAGGTTGGCTTACTCACAGCTTCCTCACTCCTAGGCATTGACGTTCATCTCAAAGAAGCCTGAGGAACTCGGTTGCCAACATCCGTTGATTTCAGTAGGGTTTGGTTGCTTGACTGTTGATTCCTATAAAAAAGCCAAATTCCCTGAAATTCTACACTGCGTGATCCGTATGCAGCAATCTGCAAACCACAGAGATTTGCAGGGGGCAAAGGAGATAAGAACTGGATAGCTTGAACTTAAGCAGCCCTCACTTTGAAACTATGTTTCTTCCAAATTAGTCCACAGGTAATCCATAGCCTTCAATACCCCCACAAAAAATCAGAGAAAGTGCAGCTATTGGTGCAGAAGAAACTGGTTACGCAAAATCAGGACAGGAAGGCAGTCACAGAAATAGGAAGCAAATAGGAAGCAGGGGAGGGAAATTTAGAAACAAGGAATCTGTGTTATCTGTCTGTGTCTAGGACCTCCCATGCTTCTGTATGTATGTATGTATATATATGTATTTATTCTTATATTTGTGTATGTGCATGTTCCAGAATATCCCTAGTTTATAGACATGCAAACAGGGCAAGCGTCTGCTTTGCCCCAGCAATAGCAAGGGCCCCCCAGCGCAGCAGAGCAGCCCGTGATCCAGCCGTGGTAGGGCAGTTAATGGGACCTCTGCCTGGTGTCGGGCCACCCTGACTGACAGCACCGGGAGAGCTGCCTGAGCTCAGGGGGTGACCAGGTATCAACCCTGGTAGCAGCCTTCCTCTTTTCACAATGAAAGCTCTTTTGTTTATTTCCCTCAGGAGTCTTCGTGAAGAGGGGAAGAACTGTCTGCTAAGACTGGAGGAGTTATTTCATATTCCCAGAGCTGGGATGAAACTAAAACTCTTTATGAGATCTTGATGCTTTGGGTTCATTTCCAAGAAGGCCCCCTACACATCATAAGCATGCCTTTGGTTTTGTTTATCACACGTGGCAGAAAAGTTAAATATATAATAGGATGATTTAAATACCTCAGATTTTTAGGAAGTTTGAAATTTAGATCTGGGTGCAGGTTTAAATGGAACTCTAGCAGTGGTGGAAAATGCTCAGGTTTGTTTTTTTTTCCCTTGTCATTTCTTATCTTTATGCAACTCTGTTCTTGCATCAAGCCAGACACAGAAACAGAAATGTCCATAAGGAATTGTTTTCTCTTGAGATTTCTGCCCCGTTTTTACAGACCTGCAAAATCTCCATGGGTTGATTAAGCAGCCAGACACCGGTTTGCAGGGCATCATTACAGATTTGGGGACATTCGGCAAATGCATAAAGCTTCATTTTTCACTATTTTCCATAATTATCTGTTTCCTGTTTGCTTTATAAAATTCAGGCCTCTTGTCTTTAACACCTTCTCATTTTCAAATAAAATACTGTTGAAATAGAACCTGCACCTTTAGAATAAATATCCACTCCTGAACTGTATCTCTGTCTTCAGAAAGTAATATAAGAAAGCAGGAGAAACCTCTGAAACGATAAGATAAAGCCTTTGAAAATTACAGAAAAAAAAATCCACAAAACTTTAATAATAAACAACCAATGCAGTATGTTTCGATGCAAAGTTTCATTGAAAATTAGAATTATTCTCTGAAAGTCCAGGTAATGTTTTTTTCTCTTCAAAAATTACGGATTACCCAGGTCAGCAAGGACGTCCCAAATATGTTTACCTATTATTAATGAAAGAATATATCTTTGAACAAACCAGTGCCATTTGAATTATGGACCTATTTTTTTGTTACTTTTGCAACGTTGATGGTTACAAGTGCAGCCACGCAAAATAACTTGGATGAATGACAGATGCTTTATTCTGTTTCAGTACCGAGTTGCATCATGTGGGTAAGAAAGGTTGCTTGTAACAGGGGCAGAGACAACATACCTCAGTTTCCAAATCTGCAGAATGATGATAAGGGTAATGACTTTTTTTCTTTTTGAGCTAAGCAATAATGACTAGATATTAAGAGTGTGCTTTTGTTTCTGTACTGCTGTAACTAGACCTGATTAAGGGTGAACAAGCTCATCCCACAGTAGAACTGCATGATAGCAGGGTGGATTATGCTCCTTTTCCATGGCAATAGCTGTGGCCTTATGAAGCATGTGCACAAGATGGGACTGTAACCATACCAGGGAAGGTATACTACAAATCTCTATTGGTACGAGTGGTGTGCTTTATTTTGCATCGTAAAAACGTCCTGAAAATGTCCTGAAGAGAAATCCCGGCTCCTGGAAGTCAGTGGGAGACTTGTTATTCACTCCTAGCAGGTGGGAATTCCCCTGAGGCCCTCAGGGTGTATGATTTGTTAATTTAGAAGCAACCCACTGTTACCGAGTGGAATTCATTCTTCAGTGGAGGTAAAATCTCATGATTCTAGGAATGGAGAAGGAAGAATTGTCCCTTACAGTGTAAAGTGTACACACTGAGCCTTTGACAGCTCAGGCCAAGAATTGGTGGGGACTTTTTTTTCTTTAATGGCTTGTTACAGATGCAGGTCACACAGTCTTTGGCTTCAGGAATTAAGAAACCTCCACGTGCACAAGCAGCACAGACTGGGACTCTCCAGCAGTTGCCCTAGTCTTAGTCCTCTCCACCAATACCTAGCTCCTTGACTTCAGCTTGGAGTGTTTGTTTATTTGTGTTGGCTCTTTTCGTTGGCATTTGATTTATAAGTAGCTGCACAAGAAAAAGAAAAGCCAGTCCCTGGCCTGGCACTGCTGTGATTCAGCAAATGCATGGAGCGAGTGCTTACACGGTGAGCATGATTATGTACTCCTTTGGGAGCAGAGGAGCCAGATATACATGTGCATATGTGTTTGTACATATTTACAGATGGCACACACAGATAAACAAATGTGTGCCTACACATTTTTGTGTGTGTGCAGAAACCCAGTGCCAGCATGTCACAATGCAAGGGGTTTATGTTGCCAAAGTTAGGTGAGGTGTTTGCATGGTACAAATAAATACAATTCTGTCCACAGGGCTCAGCTCTAAAACATAGTTTTAGATTCCAAATTCCATCATGTTATTTTTGCTTCTGTCTGCCAGATGTTAATTGTGCTGGATCAATTATTAACACTTGCATTTTCACGTTGCTGAGAAACCCTAATGGAGAGTGGTGTTATATTGTGTCATATATTCCCTGGAAGAGATGTCAGTTGCCTCTGAAGAACTCACAATCTAATTACACCAGAGGGTAAACTGAGGTAGGGGACCAGCCTGGTCCCAGCTCATCCAGCAGATGAGAAGCAGGATCAGAAGCTGTATCTCTCCATGTGGAAGCTCGTTCCGTCTCTGCCCAGTGTAGTCTTCAGTCCTCTTTAAAATATACTGTCTCTTCTCTAGGATTAACAGCCACTTTTTAGCTTGTGGACTTACAATATGGATGCAGTGAAGTTCTTCCTCTCATTTCTCTCCAGTACCCTTAAATGTTGGATTAGCTCAGAAGATAGATATCCAGTAGATATGAGGTTAAATCAGGAATCAACAATTGTCCCGGGGAAAATAGGACACAAGTTCTTTATTCTGTGAAAGATTTTGGTTAGGAAAATAGCACATGTTTTCATTGCTTTTTCTTTCCTTATTCTGAGGACCATGCAGCCCATTTGCAATTAAATTGAGTCTAGTTACCCTCCGAAGTGAAAGGAAGCTGTTCTGAAAATTAGTAGTACGAGTCTCTCTACCTTTTGACAAATTATTTTCTAATGAAAAACATCTGCTCAGGCTAAGAAGGTTCACTCATCTTTACTTCTGCCTCATGCAAATGGTTTTTATTTTGCATATTGCAAAAAAGTACTTTGGTCATATAGCCAAAAGGGACAGGAAGGTATTGATAACATGCAGCAATGCTGTGAGTGGAATATAATTCCCCCCCCCATTTAATTATCCTTTTTCTTTATAACAGGTGTAATGAGCACAACACCTGATGGCTAATGATAATCCAGATGGCTTGGAATTGTATCTCCATATGCTGCGTGATTTAGTGCCGAACAAGGCTGAAGTTAACTCTATGTGGGTTGAAGAAACAAACTCCACAGTTTGTTTTTGAGGTTTATTTTGGCAAACGAGGAAGAAATCAAAAGAGACACCCAGGGAAGTTTGGTTAACAGGGTGGTGTGGGAGGCATACATTCTGCACGTTAGTCCAAATCATGGGCAAGGAAAAGTGTACTCTTCCAGAGACTGCACGGCTCTGTTTTGCCTGGCGACACCTCTCAAGAGCTGGGTTTAGTCCTGGCAGAGGTTTGTGCTCTGCTGTGACTAGTTGGAGCCCAAATCCTGAATGCAGCCCTGTGTGCTGGGGGTGTAGACTCAGTTGGTTCAAGTGGCTTAGTGGTGCCCTTTGACTTCCAGGAATAGTAACTTTATTATGCTCTTCTCTGTGAGAAGAGCTGGGCATTCTGCTAACGTTGCTGTGATTTGCACTAATGGGACCAATCCTGGTTCATGGCATTTTAGGGCCTGTTACTGCTCTGTCAATCTTGAAGGTGTTTCTTCTGATCCATTTCACTGAGTTGGGACCACAGTTAGGCTACAACGACATGCAAAAGTATTTCTGGAGCTATACCTTTACCTTTGAAGTAATCACAGCTGGAGCCAGACTAACATGAATGTTTGCTCCTTAGGGATGAGTTAATCTGTAAGTCCTAAGGGTTCTTTGTACAGTTGGCATCTTTGTCCTCATGTTATGAGAGGGGAAACTGGAGCAGGCTGGCTCTGATGCAGTTAAGCACTAAAGCTCCACGGGACATAAGCACATGCTTTCGTGTTTTGCTAAACTGGTACCATGCAGAGACATCATGATTTGCCCAAAGTCACACAGTGAGCTGAAAATAGGAATCAGGAGTTCTTTGGACAACTACTGCAGCTATTTACGTTTGACAGGTTTTCTTTCTGTGCTGCCCAGAGGACAAGAAACATTTTTCTTTATAAAACAGAAGCAAAGGTGCCTTAGTAAATATTGTGAAATTCTGGAAAACAGATTTGTAGCCTGTGCTGGGAGGTCAGGAACTGCTTCTCTGTATCAACAGCATCATCTGTCTGTGGAAAATTTTGGAAAAGTTTTCAGCTGAGGTGACTTGGTGTTGCAGTTGTTCAATCCCAAGCCTGGTGTTGACTTGTCAAGAAGGATTTCTGGTGCCTTTCAAGCAGAGATTCCTCTTTCTTTCCTAGGACATGAATGAATTTCTAGGTTGAGAAGGGATATAAATCACCTTTTCTTAATATCCACTTAACTTGGGGCTGATCTTAGGATCTGGTTTGTAACAATGATTTGATCAGCAGTGATGTCATTGAGGAGAACTTCAATCCATCCCAATCCTACCAGTTTGATGCCAGTGCCAGCAATACATGCCCAGAGCCTGGAGAGGGATCACAAGTCAGCAGGAGAGTGCCTGAAGAGCAGCACAAAGGAATTCCACCCACTCTAGCCAGTAAGTGAGCTTCATCGGGGGCCCAACTTAAATGCCTCTATGCAAACACACGTAGCAAGGGAAATAAACAAGAGGAGTTAGAGATGTGCACATGTCTGCAGGGCTGTCATCTCATTGGCAGCACAGAGACGTGGTGGGATGGCTCCGATGACTGGAGTGTTGGAATGGAAGGATACAGGCTTTTTAGGAAGGACAGGCAGGGGACATGAGGAGGGGGTGTCGCCCTCTATGTCCATGACCAGCTGGAGTGTGTAGAGCTCTGCCTGGGGATGGATGAGAAGCCAGCTGAGAGCTGATGGGTCAGGATTAAAGGCAGGCAGGGACAGGTGACATTACAGTGGGGGTCTGCTACAGGTCACCCAACCAGGAAGACTGAGCGGACGAGGTCCTGTGTAGACAGGTAGAAGCAGCCTCACATTCACAAACCCTGGTCTTCATGAGGGACTTCAACCACCCTGGTATCTGTTGGAGGGACAACACAGCAGGGCATAAGCAATCCAGGAGGTTCTGGAGTGCATTGATGATAACTTCCTTCTCCAAGTGATAGAGGAGCCAACATGCTGGACCTTGTTCTCAACAGCAGGTAGGGGCTAGCAGGAAACGTGGAGTTGAAGGGCAGCCTTGGCTGCAGTGACCATGAAATGGTGGACATCAAGCACCTTAGGGCAGCAAGGAGAGTGCACAGCAAGCTCACTGCCCTGAACTTCAGTAGAGTAGACTTTGGCCTCTTCAGGGACCTGCTCGGTAGAGTACCATGGGATCAAGCCCTGGAGGGAGGAAGGGCCCAAGAAAGCTGGTTAATATTCAAGGATCAGCTCCTCCAAGCTCGGGACCGATCAGTCCCAACAAAGAGAAGGTCAGGCAAAAATGTCAGGAGGCCTGCATGGATGAACAAGGAGCTCCTGGACAAACTCAGGCACAAAAAGGAAGCCTACAGAGAGTGGAAGCAAGAACAGGTAGCCTGGGAGGAATACAGAGACATTGTCCAAGCAGCCAGGGATCAGGTTAGAAAAGATAAAGCCCTGATAGAATTAAATCTGGCCAGGGATGTCAAGGGCAACAAGAAAAGCTTCTATGGGTACAGGAGTGATAAAAGGAAAACCTAGATAAATGGGAGACCTGGTTACCTGGGATATGGAGAAGGCTGAGGTACTCAACTTGTACTTTTTATAAGGGCATGTAGTGATAGGACAAGGAGTAATGGCTTTAAGCTGAGAGAGGGTAGATGTAGATTAGACATAAGAAATTCTTTACTCTGAGGGTGATGAGGCCCTGGCCCAGGCTGCCCAGAGAAGCTGTGGCTGCCCCCTCCCTGGAATTGTTCAGAGCCAGGCTGGACTGGTCTGGTGGAAGGGATCCCTGCCCATGGCAGGGGGGTTGGAACGAGATGATCTATATGGTCCCTTCCAACCCAAACCATTCCACCATTCTGTGGTTCTATGAAAAAGTTACCTCTCCAGCCCTGGGAATAACATGCAGCCCATGTGCCTGGCCAAAGGAAAACGTCAGCCTTGTTTGTGTATTTGTGCCCTTCCCTTGTAGCAAGGACTTCACCTTGGTAGAAGCCCGTATCATGAGTTTCGTACTCACAGCCAATTTCTTCCCCATCTGAATCAATACCTAACAGCATGTAAAAGACAGAAGCGTGGCCTTTGAAATGAGTCTTCACGTTGTTTGAACAAGGAATTATTTCAGTGGATACAGACCTACACACAGAGAAGTAAAATTGATACCTGCAAAGAGGCACAGCCCAATACTTTTGTGGGGTGACATCAATTTTCTTCTGCAGGTAGTCAACAAAACAGACTAAATGCAGTCTTCCCTGCTCTTCTCCCATGGCACACTATAGTTTAAATAGCTCTTGGCCTTGGACTATGAAAGAATTTAATCTTAATTCAGGGCAACGTACGTTGTGGGGGTAGGCTGAAGTGGAATTTTTAGATTCTTGTTCCTGTGATAGCCAGGGACTGATTCAGAGGGTCCTTTCTAGTTGTTTTTGTTGAAGGATGTAGGTAATTTACCTCAAGAAAAAGACACTACGCACGTTCTCATTTCATACCTGACAGATAGCCAGGGTAAGATGAATACCTCCTACCAGCGTTAAAAAAGTAACAAGTAGGTGAAAAAGCTTTTGCTCTGCTCCGTCTCGTAAGTAGCTGATGATGCTGTTAACAGACAAATGTTTCTACAGTAGAGGCTTTAATACAGGAGATTATGGATTTAAACCCTTCTGTTGGCTCGAGGGACCACTCACACTGCTGAGCTCGGGATGTCAGGAGCTATGAAGAGTGCTGCTGAGGCATCTGCGTTTGCATTCTGCTTTGCAAATGCTGGGTCAGATCCCCCGGCCAATGTTGATGACTGCAGGTTTGCTGAAGTTACAGAGCTCCACCGATTTACTCCTGGGGGGGATCTGGCCCGCGCTCTGCAACCTGCCAGCCTGGATGGTGTTATTAGGCCCTTGTTGCTAGAGGAAAAGTGTCTCCCTGGCGTCTTGAGATGGCTCCATTGTGAGCACAAGTGAATTCCCAAGATGTGATGCCCTTGTAATGGTCCCTAATGCTTTAAAGCTGTGGAAAAGTATGAAATGAGGAAAATGAGTGGTATTGCTGTAGAAAAAAAGAAAATAAAAAGATATTTGAGAACATGGTTCATGCAGGCAGAAAATGGGGGACCCAAGATGGGAAGTGAAGGACCGGATTTTCCAGAGCATATAAGCATGTTGGACACTTAATTCCCACCTTAAGCCTGGCACTTGACTGCCGTATGAGAAAGGAGGTCAAAAAGCAGTAGTGAAGGACTAATTCCCTCAAACCTCCTCTCTGACAGGGCCAACATGCTTGAGGCTGTGTGAGCTCTTCACAGCCCTGCTGCCAGCAAGCCAGGCCTCAGGCTGGACTTGCCTCTGCCATGCCCTCTGGATTTTGGAAGGAAAGTTTCTGTAGGCTTGTCCTATCGATGAGATGAGGGTTGAGAGACGCTTTTGCATCGCTTCACCTTTTTTCCTCCCTGCTAGAGGAGCACATTGTCTCTTTGGGACCAGGAATGTCTGCAGCCTTGGGGTGGCAGCATTCAGCTTTGCCTGCGCTTCTGGGAAGCCCAGTGCTTGCTCTTGCTTCTTCTAGGTACCTGAATAGCTTTGGAAATCTGGCCTGGAAAGACATGGACTACAACGATGTAGTTTTCAGCAGTGATACTCAAACTACAAATCAGGAAGAAAATGAAATACCAAGGACCACCTAACAGCAGGCACTCTGGAGACTTTCTGAAGCTAAATTGCACAGACTGAGCAGGGATGCTGACTGAGTGAATGCAGACAAAACATAAGGCACCCAGGCAATGAAAGAAAGAAATGAAGCTAAACACAGGTGGAGCTGCAGCTGAAGCATGATAAAAATGTACTCAGACACTACCTGTAGTTAATTCAGGCGGAGCTACAGGGGATCTCACTGCACTCCTTTCTCCTCTGCTTCAAGTGCTTATTTACCCAGGTGGAACAGGGGCGATATCCTCTTCTTTATGAGAGCTACGAGTAATTTTAGATCTGTTTAAATAAGTATTAGGAAGGTATTGAGATGATAGCAGGGGGATTAGATGGTCACCGAGTACCGTCAGGAGAGCTGGGCCTACGCAAATTCCTCATATCTACAACAGAGCTCTTCAGAACACTTAGAAATAAATGTATTTTAAAGCTGTATTTTTCCCCTTTCATAGAACTGGATGTTCACAGAATGAAACAGGTTAGGTATTCAGACTAGGCATTATTCCTGTATAGTGAAACTCACTGCTGAGCAAAATGCATGGGCAGGGTTGGAGCTGTTCATTGAGTTTAGGAGGAGCTGAGCACAGCCTTGCACTCATCCTGTCGCTGTACAGTGAACAGAGTTTCTTCCACAGATCTCAGAGCACACAAGAGACGGAGGCTGTGTGCATGGCCTCTAGGGGAAACTGGGAAGCAGTGTGGCTGGGTGGAAAGACTCAGCAGATGTGGCTTAGAGACACTAGCAAAATCTAGTCTCCTGACTCCAGGGTATTGTCATGCACGGTGTGAATTATCTGTGGTTTGCAAAGGGCGTCTTATGTTTCCGTCACAGTAAGCCCACTGAGCTGAAGGGACTCAGAAGTCAGAGAGGCTGAGTCTCACTTTGTCCAGCTAACTGGAATCCATCCTTGCAAAAATGGGCAGGAACAAGAAATGGGCTCTGTGGGAATAAACCACAACCTTGTTAAGCCTCCAGCTCTTGTCAGTGTGAGGGCTGTGCCCCATAAAAGAATAATCTCACAGTTTCACCCAGGATCAGGTAGCACCCCTCCTGCCTAGCAGCATTAAGGCAATTTGGTTCCTTAGCCAGTAGCCACAGAGGAATACTATGGCTATGTCAAACCTGATCAGTTTTAGCTTTCCAACACTGTAAAATATGTTTAGCTGGGGTCATCTTTTAGCAGACACTTGAAGTATGACTCAAGCTCGCGTTTTTGCAACACAAAAGAACCCCTTAACCACTTTGCACCCAGTCCTATCATGCTGCGTCTCACAGCTCTTGGCTTTTACTGTTGCCGTATTGACAACACAGCCACTTCCAGATTATTTATCCTGCCTGTGCTTTTTCATTTAACATCTCACAAAGTCCATTACCCTCAATGCCACTTCCAATTGGCATTTGAATTTAAGGTGAAATCTAGACCTTGTAAGAAATAGGTTATTTTGTTCTTCTTCAGATGGTTCTGTCTCCTACGCAATGTCACTTTGGCTGATTCATTTATACAAGCTGACAAAAATCTCCCAATTTTTCATGAGCGACTTCTCTGTGAGTGTCACACTGAATTTGCTCAGTCGAACAATGTGTATCTACCAGTGAACTGGAGAGCCAAGTGCTAAAGCGCGATGGGGAAACCATCCTAGGATGATATTTCCTTTGTACTTTCCTCCTCCTAAAAGGAGGCTTTTTTCCTTTTCACACAACAGTGTTCCTGTTGTCTTGTTTGCATACATGCCTACATTGCATTGCGCTCTCCTTACACCTGTGCCTTAGACTGATATCACATTGACTTCAGCTGGCTGTGTGAGACAGGCCTTCTGTCCATCATATGTCCCCAGCATGTTAAGTTTTATTTACATGTTTAGCTTGCATGTTTGTTGCCACATAAAAAAAAAAAGAAAAAAGGTTTAACTCTTCTGACTATACATGTGAATACTTTTAGACGCACAACCTGCCTTTGACTGTAGTGAGAAAAAACCTCCACGCATCTCAAAAGGGCAGTAAGTAAAGTCAGTAATACCACACTAAGATTTGGCTTGGGTCAGGTAGTTGTCACAAGATCTGATGGTCACTTGAATATTCTCTGATCACCTCCAACCTTGCAATCCCAACCTGATAAGCTCATTAGACGTTAGGGATTCACTTAGTGCTGGCAATGGCAACCGAGGGTCGTGGATAGAGCATCGGGTAGGGGTCATGAGAGTTGTGTGTGTGCCACTCTGCCATCAATAGGTGGATCAGGGCAGTGCCACCCGACCTGCGTGTGCTTATGTGTCAACCCCAACATCTGCAGAACAAGGTGTATCTGTAAGGAAAGGAGGCTGTGGGTGCTGGGAGGGCACTGTGGGTTATCAGGGCGCTCCTGCCTCAGGGTAGTGGGATCCCAGTCTGTGTGGTTTGATGGCTCGCTGGCTCAAGGGGAAGGGTTTGGTCCTGCCCTTCAGAACACTCCCTCTTTGGGGAAAAGGTGGTAGGATGGACAGACAGGTGTTGGATACATGTTGTGAGCTGTATTACAGCTGTGCTGGGTAAGTGGAAATCAGTCCATCTGCAACTGGAGGAATTTCCCTGCTTTCGCTTACCTCAGCAGCACAGCCTGGGCTCTGCGGGAAGCAAAGCCATGTGGAATAGTGGTGTCTTGCCACTTTGTAACCAGCCGCCTCATTTAGTGCATAAGATTATTTATTTTGATACATAATTACATGGGTTGATATTTCAGTCAGCAATTAATTAATCCTAATTGGATGTAAATTAATTAAGAACACAGTTTGTCAGATTCAGTTTCCTCTTACCCAACTTCACTCTCCCCTGGAGCAAAATTGAAGATATTGGCCCCAGTCCAGGATGGCAGCACTGTTGAGCGTGAGTGTTAACATGGGACCATACCCAACGCAGCTACAAGGTATACGGAGGTCTTGGGATGGATGTTATGCTTTCTTGTTCTTAAGAAGTTACTGTTCTTAAGAAGAGGTATCTTCTAGGGGTATATTCTAGGGGATACTTTCTTATGAGAAGATACCAGCTTATGAGAAATGGATCCAGACAGCTGACCTAATATTGAATAAAGCAGAGAATTAAGAAAGGAAGAAGTGAAACAATCGCCTTCCATATTTAATCACTGAACAAAAAACGGTCGTTGTAGATAAGATCTGGCTGGCCGGGAGACATTAGAACTATGTTATGCTTTATTCCTCCATGTATCATTTTGTCATTATAGCAAACCTTGTTTATTTTACTGTTTGCTATGAAGTTCAACTCAGATGATAGTATCATGTGCTAGATGTGGTTCATATGCAGCAAGGATAACTACTAAACCAACTCTACTCCAGCAATCTTGAGATTACACTGACAGGGTGTGAAAAAGATAGAGGGTGAAGAAGAATTATCTTCTCTGTTTCAACACTGGGGAAAGAGGAATATAATGTGTGCTAACATGGCATGCAGTCATTAGTCCAGAGCTAGAGTAGTACTTTTCTTACCAAATTTCAACTCTTTAAATGTTAGGTGCGTTGTCCAGCTGAGTAATTACAGCACCATCTGTAGTTAATAGAGAGGGTGATGCACATGCTAGGTGGGAATGTGTTACCCTCATGGAAATGTTGATCTCTGCTGATGACGGAGCCCACTCAACGCACTTAAGCTACGCAGCATTCAGTCATCGAGCGTGAGGTGAGCTGGAGGCCTCCTGCCCACGGACGCTTGCTTACCCCTCAGGAAAGAAGGGGGAGGAGTGGGACAATTGCAGCCACACGATTAATGGAAGAAGGTGCCTGTTTTGGAAGCAAATGGAGATAGGATGCTTCTGCTCTACAGCTACTATTCTAGAAACACCTGTGCACTCTCACCCCTGGTAGCTTGTCTGTGTGCTCGTATATTAAATGATCAAAGCAATGCTCCCACATTTCAGGTGGAAAATCGTGAAGGCAATCAGCACACGCTCAGCTCAGTGAATCGGATGTGTCCTGGATGCATCAGGCATCCAGCACGCAGCTGATCTGGGTATGAACAGTGATGCTTTGTACAGGATTTCTGGGCAGCAGGCAACCTGGTTAGGGCTTCTGTTCCAGCTGAGCTGCTGAACACAGAAAATCTCAGGCAAAGGTCACATTTCTTTTTCCACTCAAACAGTTTTGTAAAAGGCTGGCCGTATAATGCATTCAAATGTAGGACAAGATTTTGTAAAATAATTTCATATCCTTATGTGCTAAAGGACCTTTAATAATTTAGTCTTCAAGGGACCGGTTTCACTGATTGCAAAGCCCAGCATTAATCTGACCTTTTCATATTCTTCATCCAATAACTCATCTACAGAGGCTACTCTTGCAGTGTTTAGTAGGTGTCTATTATTTGATCTGTCTTCCAGATCAAAGTTCTTCAGAAGAAATTTGCCATGTTAGTCATGAGATATTAAAAAATAAGGTAAAATAAAACAAAAAAAATCCAACTTTAAGAATGTAGATTTTCCAGCCAAGCCTGAAAATCAGCTCCACTTGTGTGCATTTCTAAAATATATCACTGCAGTGCCAATCATCTAAAGCAAGAGGGGGAAAAGTGTCAGCAAAATTCACTAGATGCACAGAGTCATTGAATAGATTCATGGGTAGCCTACTGTAATGGCAAGTTTGCAGGGGCTATCAAAACTCTTTATACATCAAGCTAAAAAATGACAAAGAAGCTGGAAAGAATGATTTGTGCTCTGAACCAGAGGATGGTCGAGACCACTTCACCAAAAGAAGGATGTAATCTTGTAAAAATATGTAGTTAACCCCACAGTCTTTGTCAGACAGGTATATCTATAGAAGAGCCACAAATCACTGTGGAGAGAGACTGATTGATCTGTAGGACTTTGATGATGTAAATCTTTTTCATTTAAATCTTCACTTAGAAGAGTAACAAAACTGCCAAGCAGAGCTGAAGTAAGCCCGAATGGCCAAACTCAATTATGAATTATCAGGTGGAGCCAGCCCCATCCAGATGCATTCCAACACCTGATACACCCTAGCTGTGGGCTCAGTTTGGTAGCGAAGCATGGAGCTCTGCACAGAGTAAAGCAAGTAAAGAGGCAGCTGCAGTCTGGGCGTTGGTGCTCGGGGACAATGAGTCTGTGTGCTGCAGACAACAGGCAGCGATTTCGATATAAATCATACGTGCGCACATGAGGAGTTTGGACTTGTCCTTCAGCTGATGGCACACTCATGGGGAGCAGATCACTTACTGTGCTGTGTGTCTGCTGTTAGGCAGCAATAGTCCTTTTGTCCCATCCATCTTAAGCTGAGAACTGATCTTCACTATGCATTGTATCGATTTCCTTAGTTACTGGAAACCTGTGGTTTTCTTTCCTTGCCTACAAAATCTAGGGATGGCTCCTCCGCTGTAACAACATGTTCTGAAAATGATCTGAAACAGTTGTAGCTGTAAATCCCCCCACTGACAGCTTCTGTTTTTCAAAATCTTGTAGGTCAAGTAAAATTTTACCTAAAGCTTCTAAACAGAAAACAGAGGGGAATAATTCCCGGTGAAAGTTTCTGGGACTTCTGCTCCTTAGTCCTACCCTAAACTACAGACTTGGTAACGAATGCTCTGTGATACCCTGAGGAAGACTCTGTTGGGTCGCTTCCCACTTGCATCAGTTTCCTTGTGAGCTGCTTCCCTTAGTCCCTCTGTGTCTCCCACAGAGGTGCACTGGTAAATCTTGTCTGGCAGTGCTGTCCTCCCTGTCACATTGGGATACCTCAGCCTGAATTTCACCACAGCCTCCAGCAAATCATGATGGCTGTCGGGTTCTCCAGACTGGTTAGTCAGCTAAGAAGATCAGCATTTTAAGCTGTCATTTTTGACCCACTGGTTGTAAATACAAGCACAGCTTCATAGAGGAGATATAAAGCTTTGATAAGTTATGGCCTACTTCACAGAAGTACACTAAAGAGGTTAAAGTGAATAACCTGATAAGAATAGAAAAATGGTTCTGAGTTTTAAATGACTGAAGAGATTTTCAAAAAGGGAGGAGAGAGTGTTACTGAAGGAAGCGAGAAATACACCACTGATATTAAGGACGGCTTGTTCAACAAACCTCTTCAGCCCTTTGGATTGATAGAATCAGGTATCTGGAGAGACCTGGAGAGCTCAAATTTACTACTGACACCAACCAAATTAAAAGACTAACCGGAGCATCCTGGAAAAATGGTTTAGCAATGACAGTGTTGCTGGAGATGAGATGAGGATCATGACAAACGCAGGACTTTTCATAAATAATTATTCCTTCCTTTGGGCTACTTACTTCCCACCATCTACTGTTAGCTCTGTGTGTGCATCTAACTGCTTCTATGGGTGCCAGGACAGCTGAGCACTTAGTGATCGCCTCGTTTGTACCCTCAGACTCTTCATGTCTGTATGTGCAGATTGGGGTATGGCAAGAGAAGATGATGAGCTGTTTGCAGAGTTCAGATCTCATTCTCAGTACACTTAACTGGTGATGACAGATGGATGGCAGCTGCTATATTACAACAGCTTTCAAGATTTCTGGATGTGTCTGTTTCTTGCTAGGTAGGATCAAAATGAAACCAATTCAGAATAATCAATAAAATAGGTATAAGAGGAGTTAAACAAACAAGCAAGAAAAAAATGTGGGTGGGAATATGGAAAGACAAATATTTTGAATGATGAAATACACATTTTCTTTTGGAAATGCAGTGATGATACCTGCTTATTTAGTTACCTTGTGTGCTCACTCTGCTCTTACATGCTGCAGAACATATCAAAACCTTGCAGAGAGGAGACTATATGCTTTTGTAATCCAAAGGCATGAAAGCAGAGGTTCATCATGGCACATGTAATCTATGGTGATAAAAGGGAATGTCTCTGACCAGCACTTCTCGCAAGACAAAAGGTAAGGTGGTACAAAAGACCAAAAGAGGGTGAGACCAGATCCCAGCTCACATTAACCCAGGTTTGTGAACCTCAGTCTGTGTATTACTGATGCTGTCTTTGACAGCAGCTTCAGATTTTGCCCTCCCTCACCTTGGTCCTTCCGCTTGTTCCTGCCTTTGGTGACTCAGGGCAGTGAAATGGCCGAGCTTGTGAAAAAAATAATGAACAACAAATGTCTTTTGGCAGGGTTTTTCTATTTTGGTGTCAGATTGGTCCTTTGACCATCAAACCACTGCTCAGAACTGCCACCCCTTGATCAGATCACACACTGCCTGTGATTTCACATGAAAGGACATCTATCCTTGCTGTAACTCTCCCGAAGCTATGAACTTGCCCTGGAAGGGCCTTCGGCTCAGTGTTCATCAGTTCAGAACCGGCAGGATGAGTGTGAAACCACTGGATTATTTCTCCACTTAGGATCATGCTTAGACTTAAGTAAATGACTGCAGGTTTTGCTTGTCAGTTTTTGTGCTTGCAACCCCATGGTGATGTAAAATAATCAAGAGGAATGAACTCAGATGAGGCCATCTCACTTCACAAATCAATGCCACTCAAGCGAAAGAAGAGACTGGAGTCAGGTTTGTGAGGTGTGCAGTGTGCCTGTTCCTATGCCAGGAGAGCCAACTGGAGTTGCTTTCTGCCACACAGGGGCTTGTTACCAAGGTAGTGTCACTTTGGAATCATCTCATAGATGAACAAAGCTTTTGCTGATTGGTGTCTGATTTGCTCTGTGTTTACCAGAACTGAAACAGTAATAAAATTGCTTTCATTTGCACCAGGAGGGACTTGGGATGTAAACTGTTGCATGGTTTCAAGCAACCTTTTTTCATTCTTCCCAGTAATTACGCCCAGGAGGGTGAAAAGCATTTGAATTTCATAAGACATATGCCATTGTACATGACAATTCATATTTTATAAAGCATTTCATAACCCCTACAGGAAAATAATGCTCAGTCTATATTTGTTTAAGTAGGGAAGCTAGCTAAAAGATTCTAAAGGGAGAGAAATATGGAGTTTGGTGGTGAAATGTGGCAATGTGGAGAGAAGAGAGCCAGGATCTTTATTCCCGCTTCAAAATCTTGAGAATTTCAGATTCAGAACTAGACCTGGAAAACTGGGTGTAATATGTGTGGTATACAAGAGGGGTAATCCTGCCGTGAGATGACAGGGATGCTGAATCCAACTCCAGTTTTAACATTTGTGAGCAGTTTCTAACCTCTCTGCATTCCCACAAGAGAGCTGTCTTTGCAGTTAAAGATTTGGTGTGGGAGCCTAGAGCTCTCTAATGTCTCACATTTTCAGCAAGGCGATTCTCTTGTGTACCATCACTTTTGTGTTTGTTTTGTGGAGATCATGGTATCTTGCTAGGTCAGAGAGGTGAGGTCTACCTGGTTGCTTTTCACAGATTAGCCTGCTGTTTGGGCCGGACTGCTGGGTGAAATGAGTTCATGCAGGAGCTCAGGTTTGCAGGAGCTCAGGTTTGCTATCTATCTTCAGGGCCAAGTCCCTTTGAGGACCTCATCCTTTAGCTTGTGGGGAGGACATCTTCAGCCTGTCCTGTGGTACAGACGCAGCAGCACAGCACATCTTTCAGGCCCAGTGCCTTTGTAGTACTTTGTTGTAAGCAGCTCTCCCTCTGGGAAGAAGATGATAGATAATGAGCAGTAAAAAGTTGCTCAAGGAAGGCACATTTGTGCCAGGCTGAGAAGCTAAATAGATGAGATCATTAGATGCTCTTCTGTGCTGCCCCTTGCTCCTGGGACACCCTTTCTGTCCCACTTGCTGTATCTGTTACATTAGATCACACAAACCATGGTGAGCTCCAGCCACATTCCCGACCAGTGTGTCAGCAAGGAGCAAACAACTCCACAAAACAAGTAGCTGCTTTGGGTCAGATGTTTTCAACTGTGTTTCTTTAGGGCTTTATTCTTTCTGATTCTGGCTTTTAGTCTTGTCCCACAGGAGAGCAGAAAAATAACCTTCAGATTCATAAGTCTTTCCTTTCCCTGCTCCCGGCATTGTGTGTTTTCATCTTCCTTTCTGGGTTGACTGTGAAGAGTTCCAGTGTTACGTATGCACAGTGTTATAGGAAAAGAAAGTGGTTTATTATTAGTTAGGTTGATATTGTGCAATTAGAGATGGAGCAACCATTGTGGCAGGACAAATGGCAGAATTCTTACTATCTGATCTGTGCTCCATAATGAATCAGATCTTTTTCTTCCAGAAACCTACTATCTTTCTGAAATATTGAGGCAATGAAACTACTCAAAAGAAGATTGCCAAGGTTTACAGAATTCTCCCCTATTTCATAATGCAAAAGTCCTTGGAAGTGCTACAGAGACTGTTAAAGTTAAATTTCCTTAGTACTAAAGTACACATCAAAGAACAGATGCTCAACACAGTGTCAAAAATGGTGAAAGAACACTGTAAATCACTGCCTATAATTCACTTTTTTAACAAGGTGCTGTGTGTGCTCTAGGGAGAAGGAGCTATGTATTGTATAATTTCTGACTGAGGAAGGGATCTTTATTGACGTTTGTGATGGCACTCTGTACAAAGCTGAGATTTGATGGCAATCTAAATTAGGGAAAAATAAAAAAGAAGCTATGAAAATGACTTGGGCTGTGAACTTTTGGGGGGAAGTATGTGCTTTTATTACATAATTGGACCTGATCCCATTTTCAGAAGTATTAAGCTCCAAAAAACATGTAAAGTTGGTTTTTAACTCTCCTAAGGCTATAGCATAATCACAGAAACTGAGTAAGCATGATTTTAAAAGTTACATCAGTTAGAAGTTACCGCTCTTTGACTTGATTTTCAATAACTGATAGTGCATTCCTAAGTTCCTTGCAAACACAAAGTAAAACGGAGTCATATAAACCATCTTTATGGCTTCACTTTGTGGCCATAGGGAGTTAGAGCCATTGCCAGTTAGTGTCTTTCCCTTGAGCGGGGTGAAATCCAGAAGCAGAGTGTAATTTGTTCAGATACGCTTACTTCTGAAAGTGATTCAGCCCATTTTGTAACATTTTGGGTCATTAAAGGAACACATAACAGAACTGTGGTCTTCAGAGGACTAATAAAACCAAGATACTTAATCAGTGTCATCTGGGTGGTCAGCTTCCAAAGGATGCTTTGTAAATCTCGTCTACTTCTAACAAAAACAAGGACAAATATGTTTGATTCAGAGTTGGACAAGAAAGAAACACAATTAAAAAGGCATAGCCAGGAGGTTGTCAGGGCCAGTAAGAGGTATTGGGAAGGTCTCGATATAGAAGCAGAGGGAGCAATGAGAAAAAAAGACTTTCCTTTATAAGAAGAGCTTGCTGATAAGTTTATTTTTATTTCTTTTTTTTTACTCTTCTGTTGAAAGATGAAGTGCTGTAGGTGGTGAATGAAGACACACCCCATTAAAATTATCCTGCTTATAAAAAGCCAAATGCTGATGTTAAGCATTAGAGCTCAAAGTGTTTGGCGCAAGAAGAGGTTATCTGTTGTGCCTGTTTAATTGTCCCAGAAATTCTAGTGGCAAAAGGGACTGATGCAATCAGATTTAGAGTTCAACTTGCACTCTAATCTAAATAAACCAGGTTTCAGCAGATGGATGACAATATGTGCAGGAGACAGGGAAAAATAAAGCAACTTGATAGAATGAAGATCAAATGCTGCAAAACTTATTTGAGTGAAACTTAACATCTGCCAGCAAAGACTGCCTAAGGAATCGAAGCACAGAACTGGAGACAGTTACGAGAATGCAGGACAAAAATCAGGCACTGGAGGTCATCAGTTAAGTTCTCGCAGGCAGATTTGCAAAAGTCTCAGAACACCTCAGTCGTACACTGAAACTGTAGTGCTTGGAGCACTGTTGAGCCTGTGAAGATGGGAGAAAAGGTGCACAAGAGGCTGATTCTCGCTAGTTTGACTGCAGTTTCAGCGGCAAGCACCTCAGCAGCCTAAAGCCCTCAGCAGGACAGACTGTATGCATGTTAGCCCCAGGGCTCCCAGCCAGCCCATCAGCTTTGCCCTGCTCTCACCTTTAAAATCCAGAGGACATTAATCTTCTCCACCACTTCTCCTGGCACCCTTTTGATAGGCAGGGTAGCCATCCTCTTTCCAAGAATTTTAGATCCCAGCATGGGGATAGAGAAGTGTCTGAGGGCGAGAGCCTCCACTGATAGATCACTTGGAGGATGAATAGGAACGGGTAACTCGAAGTTAATTAATGATGCCTGCAATGGATTGACACTCACTTTCTAACATTTCTTTTGTTCTTGCTGTTGCCCAGCTGAGCTGTCTCAGGTATGTTGTGTTCTTAAGATTATTACTTCGACTGCAATTGAAACCGCTGAAGCTTGGGAAATCCTGCTTGCCAAGTGCTTTTTCATTTAAAGAAAAGAGAAAAGAAGAAGAAGGACAAGAAAAGAAGAAAAAACCTTATAAGCTTAAAGGAAGCTTAAGTAAAACAATGCAGAGAAAAAGGGAGGAGATAATTGGAACTGGGAGCTGTATTGAAGTCTTTTTTTCTATCAGGCTTATCAGGACTCTAGTAAGGTTTCACACATGCCCATGATTTTTTCATGCAGACAGAATTCCTCACAGTTGCAGACCTCAGTTTGCATCTTTGGTATTTCTGCTGTCCCAGCACAGCCTGACATTTTAGGAGCCATGGGTTTGTATCCTGTCACAGTCTTCCTCCACTTGATTTATCACCCGGTGCTGTACTCATCTAGAACAGCTGTTTCTAAAGCAGTTTTCTTTAGAATTTCAGGCATTGATATTTGAAAAATGATCCAAAACCTTCAGTCTAGTGACATCCTGACCTTGCTGATAGCACCGCATTGTGTCTGCCCACTCGCTGAAGTTGCTCTGTGCTTCATTCCCAGTGGGTAAGTGGGGACAGCAATCCCTACTCAGCCTCTCTGGCCTGCTCAGATTGCAAACTCCTCAGCGCAAGGTTGTTTGTTGTGAATGCAAGGCACCTCTCACAGCGTGTACCTGAGCTGACATGGGTCTTGAATACACCAATTAACAGCGTGTGACGGCCTGACTCTGCGTGGGACCTGCTTCTCCTCAGATGAGTGACATGTTAATGGCAGGGAGAGGATATCACCATTACCACAATTGACTTTAACTCAGCTGTCCTCTTAATTGCCACTATTATTAGGAAAATCGACCCCTTCCCAGCTTCTTTTGTTCCCTGCCAAAGGAGAAGATCAGTTTGTGTTGCCTGCTGCTGTCCTGGTTGATTTGACAGAAGGTCTCAAGGGTGCAAAGTGTTGCTCAGAACCCCCTACTCTGCCCCAAGCAAACTTACAGCTGAACAGCACTGCGGTATTTTACAAATTGTGTTTAGCTTTTAATGATTTGCTATAACATGCTTGATTAAAAACCTGCCTAAATTCCAAACCTAATGAACCTTAAACTTTCACATTAGATACATTAATTACGGTGGTCCCAGTGGCACGCTAGCACAAGAAAGTTATCCTGCCACATTAATATGAAAATGACGGGTTGCTGTAAGAACTAAAGTAAAAAAATAGACAAATAATAAGACTCTATTGCTAAAGCTGTTGTGCCTCTAAATTAAGTTACTGTCTTTTGTTTTTGTTTTTAATTAATCAGATGGCTGCAGCAGTAGCAATGTTCCCAAAGGCATTGCTTAAAAAGCCAGGGGCTGAGGGGAAGCAACAGAAATAACCAATGACTTTGCCATTGGTGCTTGGGTGCCATAGCAGTGATGAACGTGAGGTGGAAAGCTAGATAGATCGATTTGCTCTTCATTAATATTACAGTGTGGTGGTCTATTTTGATTCATGTCTTTTCGATGCATAAAGGAACACTAATCGGTGCTTACAATCAACGTAATGCGCAGAGATAAACACGTCGATAGGAGTCGTCGAAGGATGCCGTAGGCTGACAGTTTCTTCAGTAGCAGAACACCTTGGAGAACTGGCATTCCTGGGTAAAGGTTGTTACTCCCAGGCCTCAGCCTTGCTCACTTGTGCCAATAGAATTATCTTGAGGATTGCCTACGAAGCAGATTGCTTAAAATAGTGCAAGTTAAAAAAAATAAAAAAAAACAAGAAAAAAATTGTTTTCTTGTTCCCTCAGAATTTTCATTTTGAATTTTAACCAGACTGTTACAATGATTGTTTACGCTCCAGTCCCGTAAACATTTGTATTGGCATAACTGAGAGAAACATTGAATAGATGTGGGGTAGGAAAAGCACATTTAAAAGATATTAGCAAGAAAAACCTTAAAGATCCTCTTAGTGGTATGTCACACCTGCAGTTGTTGCAAAGTCTCCATCAAGGCAAATACAGTCCTCACAGTGTGAATCCCTGAGTGAATTTAGAGGTACATTATATAGATGGGAAGATTCACATCCCTTCAGCCCTATTTCAACTACTTCTGTAGGCTCCTAGCTTTCCACTGATGCCCGCATGACCTGTGCAGAGGTGTCCGTCTCGGGGCTGCAGGAGATGGTTACCCTCGCTCTGAACTCGCAGCCGCTTGCTCTCACCTGGAGTCGGGCCAGGACAGTCCTTTCTCACCAAACCTGACCTGGGCTGGTGGAGTTCACTGTCATAGGGGAGACAGGTCCTGCTGGCCTCAAGGACACGCTGCTGAAAGTCGGCTAAGGAGCCCCTCTCCTTCCTCCTTCCACCACCACCACGTTAGAGATGGTCGGTTGGTGTAAATAGAGCCTTGCCAATTTATGCTGCCTGCAGATCTGGTCTGTGCTGCTTAAAGCACATTGACTTTCACATGCGTACTCGTCTGTGCCTAACAAGTGATGGTGGGTGTTTAGCATCCCATTATGGGTTCATTACGGCACATTCCATGTGAAATTGATTATAAATTCCACTGCAGCCAAGCAAAAGACTGTTAATTAGCTAATTATTGCCCAACATACATTCAAAAGGCTCACTCAGTTGCTTGAACTTTCACTTCATATTTCACACACTTTCTGCATTGAAATTCAGCAGTGTAATGGGACACACGTTGATCTTCAGCTCTCCCTTTCATCAAGGCTGAACAGACACCCAACTGCCAAGCTAATCTTCCAAAGACAAGGGGGCTGGTGCCTCACCCTTTGCTCTTAAGCCTCCTTCAGTCCTTGCCAACCTCTTTTCTCTTCCTGCTTTGCTACTGACAAGCGAGGAAATGCAATTTGCGTTGGTTTTTCTCTTTCTGTCTGTGGCTGCAGCCCTTTTTGTTAAGCAGTTGAAATCACACCAGCCAGTGGAGCTCCTCTTGACTTCTGCCTTCACTTTTCCAAGGCCACATTCCTCAGTAATGTTGAATTCCTCCTCCTCTGAGATGAGCACGTGCTACTCACAGGCCAGATTGAGCTGATGTAAATTTGCATTGCCATCAGGTACAGAAGAATTCTGAATTTACCTCATCTGAAAACCTAGCCTGACAAGGAGATGAAAGCATTCAGCGTCACTCAGAAGCAAACTTGAACTTCTAGCATGTCGAGTTTCCACGCGTTCTCCATTTATAGTTGTTCCTCCAGGCCTGGGCCAGACGTGCCCATCGGTGTACATCTGCACAGCTTCGCTGGTGTTGGTGGCACCACTGCAGTGCACGCAGCGTTGCATTTGGCCCCAGGGAGTATCATCTGTCGCCACCCATGCCATGTCTGAGGGCTCACACTCTGTGGGCCACATCCTAAGCTTGGTGCCCGTTGACTTTGGTGGGGCCGTACGGATCAGCACTGGTGGCAGATCTGTGTTTATTCCCTCCAGGGGAGCTGCTTCTCACCGGCACCTGGAGACCGGTGGATGGCACCTCTTCTTGCAGCCACTTGAGAATCTCCCACCACCCTGGTGTCCTCAGGGCTCACAGTCATTGGTACTCTGTTTCTGGGTTACTTTCTTTATTAGTGAGGTGTCCCTTGGTTCTGCCGCTGAAGTCACAGTGATGCTGTGGAGTTTTTGTGTGAAATATTTGCTATTCTCTCATTCCCGCTTTGGGGATCCTGTACATAAGGATTCACTGATTAGATTGCTATTCTCTGGCCTAGATACTGTAAATATTCTCACATTGCCACGGTGAAGACCTGCCTAGTCTGTTTATGCACAAAGAGTCATTTATTCTTTAGATAAATATGTAATTTTTTGGTTTCTTTGTTTAAAAATATTTCCACGATACTGTCAGAACCCACAACAGTGGAAGGTGTGATTTATCACTCACATTTCTCTAACCAAAGAGAGTTTATTAAAGATATTCAGCAAATGAACCCACGCTTCTATCATTCCCTCTCCAAATGAAATCGAAGCACAAGCACAGAATTTACTCCATGAGCTCCTTAAAGCACAAAAAGAGAGGAAAAGAAAGAAAACAAAAATGAGAGAGAGACAGGAAAAAATGAAAGCAGAGAAAAACAACAAAGAAAACATCAGCCAAGTGCGTAGGGAGGTATAGTGACAGCTGTACTGAAGGATGGATCCAGCTGAAAGGGGAATTTTCATCTCAGGTTTCTGTAATAGCCAGCATTTGTTGAAAGCACAGGAGTGTTGACCCCCCCCATCTCCTCCCCAACAATTCAGCACATATTCTAGCAGGAGGCAGCCATTCTCCTACAGAAATGGAGTGCAGGCAGATATCTGTCTGGAGCTGATTTGACTGAGTGAGTGGAAGTTTCCATACAGAGCAGGGCGCAGACAGCTTATTGGGAGCAGACACCTCATTCCACCTGGGCTGCCGAGGGCCGATCCCTTACCCAGTGCTGGCTGCCCAAGCTGTTCCCTGCGGAAAACCCCGGCAGCAATTGAGCTGCTCTCTCATTTATATGTAGCTGAGCGGTTACAGTGCTTGCTGCAATTGCTAGAGGTAAACACTCGGTTCCCATCTCGGCCTGATAGGGTTCAAACCCTCACTCATGTAGCACCTGCACCGAGCGTGAGGCTGCACGGGGCATGAGGCTAGATTTTATTATAAACCCAAGTGCTCTTCGCCCTGCTGAATCATCACCACTGATCTGCAATGATTCCCAGAGGGACTGAGAGAGACCAGGGGAACCATGAGGTGCCATACCCTCTGTGGGTCCGGAGACAGGGAGTCCTACATTTTCGTCTCTGTTCTCCAGCATTGTGTTTCCATTTTGTGTGGAATGGTCGCTGGGTAAAACTAGCAGCTTGGGAGTGAGCATCCCTCCTCCCCTCTGTGTTAGTGTCGGTATCCTCAACTGGAGCAAAGAGAGTGAAGTGACATGTCCCGTCACCCAGAGCAGAAGTGGCATGTAAGAGAGAGTGTCCTCGCTTGTCAGCAGAGGTTGAGATAGGGTTGAGAGCCCTTCTCTACACGCTACCTCCAGGCCAGAGCCCTGCAGTGTGGAGTAACAAAGATGGTGTGCAAAGGCAAAGAGGGACTCAAAAAATTTTGGTGACTTCTAATATTCATCCCTGTTTAATAGGACTATCCTGTTCCTGTTTCCCATGTTTGAGCAGGAGACTGGGTCTTTCTAACCAGAAACAATAATCCAGAGCTTCATTGGCAAGAAAATGACTGTCACTTCCACCAAACCCCGACCGTGTCCAAAACACATTATGTCAAATAGCTAACAGTGTTCTTATGACGGAATGTGTTTTTGTCTAATACCTAGATCATATCTGCCAGCAAAATGAATTCTGTCAAAGTCCCTTGAAGCCCTCTGTCAAATTAAAATATATTTTCCCCACCTGAAGACAGATCTCTTACTCTGATGGCAAAATTCATTTGATGTGATCCCTTAAGCTTTTCTCCTGGAAAATCATCGTGTTAAAATTCCAAAGCCACTTTGCAGAAAAATGTAATTTCACCTTCTCTCCATCCTCACTGCTATTGTTAAAGATTTTTTCTTCCAAAAAAAAAGTAAGAAAACTCAGGCATAATAACAATGATTTTGCTTCTCAGAACAATTTATATAAAAAAAGACATGAAAAATTACAAAGCCTTTTTTTTGTAGTCCATGTTCAGGGCAAAGGGGTTAAAGAAGAAGAAAATCTCTGTCAAATAACAGCAGCAGTAAGAATGAAGTGTAAAATGTATACATATATAAGACCGATGCACAGAATATGCATTATGTGACAGGGCGGCATTTAGAAAGATAACAAAGAAACAGTAAATTATTGCAAGGACAAAATGATCTTTCTTTTCCTACAGATGTAAATGCAGTGATGGGCCTCCTACAGAGTTTGCCTCCAGTCATTCAGTACTTGTACCTGGTTGTCATATGGATGTCACGGTCAATTATATTTCAAATAATCACTTTCAAATCCAACTCGGGATAGTGTTGCAATTCAGATGCACCAGACTGTCGATATTTCAACCCAATCAGAATCAGGATCCATGGTGAAGGGAGCAGTTCATCAACTTGCTGGATGAATGTAGAAGTGATGCTGCACTCTGAAGCCACTCAGGAACAGATTTTTAAAAGTTTAGGACATATTTTGGGGTGTTCTCCCTCTCCCTTCCTTTTCACATGCTTTTCTGTTTGTGAGATGCCACTTCATAAGACAGTTTAAACAAGCATATTCTTTTGGTTGGTGGAATATGATTTGTAAGTGAAATTAATTGCTGAAGGGTAAAGATACAGGGTGCAGCAAATATGCTTGTATGTATGCCTGTATTGGTTTCTGAACTGTGTTCGTGTTGAGAGGATAAAAAAGAGATCAAGGCTCTTTCGTGAGACGTGACCACACACAAAGGCTTTGGGTTTGCATCTTTGATCGATTGGTACGGGAATGAAGGAGGAGCTTCTTACTGGGAAATTGTGAGCTGTGGCAAAACGAGGACAGGAACCCAGGGAGGCTTTCCGTTGTGCTGCAGTACTGCACTAGCGAAGGAGCGAGGAGATGCTCTGAACCAGAGGGTGGTGGGAGGTGGCTGGGCTGTACCCCGGCCTTCTGTGTGAGCTTGCGTGGTAAGTGGCCAGTGTGTACTCATGGGAGGCTTTGAGTGCTAACAGAAGTAGGTTTTCCCCCCCTAATTAGGCAGTTGCATGACAATGTCCTGGTATCGTTTCAAGCGGTAGAGATGAAATTCTAGTCTCTCATAGAGGACCTTCCGTTAAATCAGTGCTCTCTCTCTATATATTCTCAGCTGCTGAAAGGCAGGTTGGGATTTAGTGAGTGATTTAAGTTGATCTGAATTCCCCAGAAGCGATAGGTCTTGTCTGCCCTTTCCTGGGTCCAGAGCTCCCAGCTTTTCCGCTGTGTAGGGCTAACTAAACACCGGCACTCCAGGGCCGCGAGTCAGGGAACAGGCCAGCTGAAAAACAAGAAAAGGAGAAAAAGAAGCTTTTGCTTTTGGTGCAGAATTAGATCAGCTTACAGTGATTGTCAGATTGCAGCCTGACACCGCGACCTGGTTGAAGCGGGGGTAGAATGGCCTCACCTTTCCGTACACTAGAAGAACAATAAACACGGACCTCTGATGAATGGGGCTGGGCAGGTAGTGGGGTTCAGGGGGTGAATGAATCCCAGGAAACAGAGCACTGTCAGATGCGAGCATGAACTGAACGCTACCATCCTGAAGCCAGGCTCTGCTATGCCACGGGCATGTGTTTACACTCTGAGAATGCAACAGGTCAGCTCTCAGTGACCCCAGAGATCGTCTGTGTTAAGGTCAGCTGGAAGTTCATCAGTGGCTCTTGTTATTAAACTGGTGTTATCGTCCCTTCTGTCCCCACATTCCTAATAGCGGAAAGATACCATCAAGGACTGGGTATCTGTTGTCCATTCATGGTAAAGGGAGTATCCTGCTTTCTAAAAGCTCATCATTTAGGCGTAATGGGAGTGAAAATAGGGTGAAGTGAAATGGAAGGAATTTGAAAATGGAAATTGATCTATAGTAGGTCTGATCTGAGGAAAAAAACAGTCAGGTAATTCTGTTGTCCATAACTGATAATCTGCATAGTCCTCTGAGTTACCCAGTAAATTTGCAGCGTAGCTGTGAAAACTAAGCTGTTTCCGTAAGTACCGAGTTTTGGCCTCTTAACTAAACAACCCTTCTGCTGCAGGACTTGACAATTACTCTGCCCTTGGTTCGATATGATTTTGTTCATCTTCGGGTTTACACAATGGCTTGGAAGTCTCCTTGTTCTAGATTTAATGATTTCTTAAGCTGTGCTTGTGCATGTGCGTGTGTTCATTTTGCTACTTACATGATGCATAAACATCCTCTCAGTAATTGGTGGTGTGGAGCGCACAGTTGTGAACTTTGCATCACTGTAGCTGTGCCGTGAATAGGAAGCTCATGTTCTTCAGCGGGAGGGGGAACAATATACAGTTATTTAGATAAGCATGTGGTAATTGCAGATAATTACGTTCTATATTTGTGGATGGATCAAAATACATTATTAAAAAAAAATCCTCTCTGCAATTATACACCTACACATGTATCAGAGTTTAATAACTGCATTGCAGGAGCTTTGCCAATACATGGAGCAAAGTGTGTAGTGAAGTCAGCATACAAATTAAAAACTAAACACAAGTACAACAGAGGCTTTGATAGCAGGAGGGCTAAATAAAGTGGTACTTTGGCAAACACTGCTTTTTCCTTCTCAGGATTTCTCTGCCCCATGTCGTTGCATGGGATTCTGGCCGTACAGGGCCAGCTTGCCTGGTAATGAAGGCCAATCTGAGATTAGCCAAGGGCTCAGTTCTGAGGACTGTGACCAGTTTCCTTAGCGATACTTCAACACGCAGCTGTAAAGCGAGGGCCATCTGTTTGGAAACAGCCACTCACTGGGGATGAGTTTCCTGGGAGCTGGGGGAGATTTGAGGCCATAGTCCCAGTTAGGTCCATCTCAAGTGGCATATGCTGCTGCTCATGAGATGAGGGAGCCAGATCAACAGCGCTGTGCACTTGCCATCCCACCACGGCTGCCACCTTTCGCTTGAGGAAAACTAATCAACAGCAAAGCCTGTGTGTTTACGCGGGAAACCTTCCACGGGCACCAAATGGCTTTGTCAGGGTTCTGCTGGCAAGACAATGTACGCAGCCAGATCTGTGTCACAGGAGGTGACGGGTGGTGAGACGCCCACAAAATACATACGCATACGTACGTGGACACACAGTTCTTTTAGGGAAGAGCCCAATTCAGTTAATTTGCCATCTGCTGCAATGTTTGAATTCCACATCTCTCAGCCGGCACTCATCTTTGTGCAAAACGGTTTTTGACTCTTGGGAGGATTATTGTTCTGGGAACCTTTTGGACTCCCTCTTACATTTATACACATGGACATTCCTCCCACCCACCTCACCTCTTGTCTATTCTGCCTCTGCTTAGGAAAGCATTAACTTTGCACCTTCGGGCCTTTGCAGTATTGCTGTGTGCCCCGCACGATTGGGTTACTGTATCCAAAGGAATTGGAAAGGACAAGCTCATGGTCTGTGAAACAGCATTTCATTGAATCTCCCTTTCTTTTTCTGGGATAATCATGTCTTTGTGACTATTTTTCACTTCTGTGGCAACACAATCTTTATTATTTATGTTCCAGCAGGTCCTGGAGGGCCCACATGATGCTGGGGACCTGCTGTGTTAGATGCTGCGCTGGCAGGACATCACACAGTGCTCAGCGAGCAGAGACGGGCTGGGCCACGTGCTCAAGCATGGCCTTGCATATGGACATCTGAGGTTCAGATCTCACTCTCCCCTTCCTGCTGGAACAGTTCACTGGGGGCTAAATCCAACAGGGGTTGATTATACTCCGGAGTCCACGGGACCATGGTATCCCAGGGGTGCATGGAAGCTAGTAAGGCCTGGGAGAAGTGGGGATAAAGAGCTTTTAATCTGTATTAGCTCCTCTTCCTCCCTCCTCTGCCATCATTAGCACTTTGCCTTGCCTCTGCAGAGCCATCCCAGACCATCCCTATAGCTTTTCTCTGCATCTTTTAGGCTGTACGTCAGAAGAGGAGAGAGATGTCTCAGTGGACATAGAAGAAATACCCCATGCTGAATGGCTGCAAAGTGCTGTCGCTTAGAGAGGGTTTGTCTCCCCGCTTTCTGCCAAGATGTGCTGGGTGGCCTGTCACCGTGCTGATGCTCAGAGGTAACAGAGCAGCTTCACTGCCTCTAGCTCAGCATGAGGATTTATCCTGAACGGTTAATACTTTTGTTCCACTTTGTAGGACACGCTGTTAATAAACCATGTAAATCCAGAGAGCTAGGATTTTGAGGGACTTAGAACTGAAAGAAAGGGCCTGTCAGTTTAGCCACTTTTTTTTTTTCCTTTTTCTCCCTGCATCCCATTCTATTACAGCAATAATTAGGATGACAGGAGAAATGGCCTGAATCTATTTGAGTGACTCTATCCTGAGCAACAGTCGCCACCGTTCCCATCTGATACTTCACAAGCATTGCAAAAAATATTCTTAATGCTGACAGTCACTTCAGGAAAGAGGACAAATCTCAAATAACCCTGTCGATTTTCCTTTTTCTTACACCAAGGTTTCCTTTCGTCTTTTTTACTTCTAATCAGCTAGTATGTGAGCAGCTGTGTGGCTGGGTGGTGCAGGATTGGGATCATGTCTGAGAACCCAAGCTTGATGGCCTGTAGTGAGAGGGCAGTGGCTGTGTGTGTGGGGGGGTGTGTGTGTGTGTGTGTTAGGCAGCTGGGCAGAGCAAGCTGTGGGGATATTCTGAAAGCAATGGGGAAAAAGAAGTGCAGTCTCCTTGGAGAAACAAGGTGATCCAGCCTCTAAAAGAATTAGTCTCTCTCCATGGCCTCTAAAGGGAGCCTGGAAACCTATCAGTCAGGAGTGGTGAATCCCTCCTCACTGGCGCTGGTCCTACAACCAGGCAGACAGACAGACAGCTCCTTCCACACTGAGCTGTGCCTGGAGCAGCGGTCCTTGCCCTTCACCACCCTCCAGCTCCTGATCTCCCACCGGTCTGCTCGCAGAGATGCTCCTGCTAGCAGCTGCACCCCATTTGTACATGGGCTTCACAGCTTCAGTGCCTTGCTGACATGCCTTGTTTTGACTCGGGCAGCTCGGAGAACAGTTGCTAGCAGAGTTTCACTAGTAGGCTAGAGAAAAGAGAAGTAGAGATGTGTTGGTGAGGACACCTCCTGCGCCTGGTGCGGCTCTCTGGAGAGCAGCCGTCTGCCTATGTTCGAGGAGAGTTAAATAGTTATTTCATGGTGCCACTTTGATGCCTCAGCAAGAGGATTTCATTAGTTACCATTAAGGCAGAAGAAAGGCTGAGATCTCCCTGGGGGTGTATGAGTTGAAGGAAAGGGAGTGGCTTGTTGGTCTTTTCAATCTCTTTTTCTTCTGGCCTGTCTTTGGGATAGAACTGATGCAATTTATATGTTCCACTAGTCCCTTTAGCACATAGACAACATTTGCATCTCTCAGAAGGTGATCTCCCAACTACTTTAAAGCTGATTTTTTCATTGGTTTTGATGATAGAAATTTTGACTAAGAAATTCCTGGTGCTAGGACAGTAAAATCACAGCAGGAACAAATATCGCTTCTCAGTATTCTGGAGCTGGATTCAGAATGAATGTAATAGATTTTAAACCAGTACAGTTATCACAGCCATGGAAGGCTGCAGGAAGCTGTAAATTATAGTGGTTTTTAGCTTCTCAAATGGGCAAAAATCAAAATACTGGGTAAGATCAAAGGTCTCTCTCATTGGTATTCTGCCTCTGGCTGCTGGCCAGTGATGGAGGCATGGGAGAGTGCGTACAGAATAGTACATGCAGGGAAATAAGCCTGCCCTGTTACATCCTTCAGCAGTCAGTGCTTCAGGGATTTTCAGCAGTGACGGTTGCTTCCAGAGCCTGTGGTGTAGCAGCCAGGAATGATCTAGTCTCATGCAGCTTCTCTCCAGGTTCATGTAGCTTCCCTCTGAATTGGTCCAAGTGGCAGAGGAGTTCCCTTTTCCTGAAGCTTTTTTTCCAGAAATAGAGGTAAATGTAGAAAGATAGCAGTAGGGTTGAGCTATCCCGTATGAAGTCTGAAGATGGCCCTGAGAAGTGCCTCTGCTCCTGCATTTGTGTAAATGACATTGAAGCTTCTTAGACTTGTCCCCTGCTGCTTTCAGATCTGCGCAGAAGCCCGTGATGTGCCTCTGGTCTCATAACCGTGGGCCAGTTGGACTGAACATCCACAAGAATGTGGGATCAGGTCTGGGCTCTGACTTCTTTTGCAGAGAGAGTGTTGTCAGGGGGATGATATCAGAGAACTTCTATTTCTTTCTTCGCCTTTGCCCCTTGGAGAAACTTCATCACAAGTCTGGGTAGCTTGTTCATTAGCACTGACAACAAACGTGTGCTGTTTCTCTTCCCAAGTCACTGCATTATGTGGCAATTACTTATTATGTGTTTCTCCTCCCTTTATATATAATCTCATTTTAGTGTGCATGTCACAGTTTTAATAAACTGGAGTTCAAAGGATGAGCAATTATACAAATCTTTCATTTCACACATGAAAAGCATGATTTTAAAGTTGTCAGCAAAAAAAAAGGCATTTCTTTGATTCCCTTCTAATGCAATTGCCTAATGTCTGTTGTGGGTTTCAGCAAAGCAGAACTTCAGCTGGTGTAGATCCGCAGAGTGCCTTTGATTTCAGTGTCTTACACCAGTTGAAGATTTGGCTTCCAAGGTGGATTACTGCAACTTTCAAGATAAGAAATGAGGTTGGAGTTTATCCGCAGCCAAAATGGAAACAGTGATGGTTGGTGCCCTGGTTTGGTTCAGTCCCGTGGGATTTGTATCCATTCTAGGCATTTTTTTTTACACTTAAAAATAAATTCTTGCAGAGATGTAGGGAAGAAATTGTACCCCAAAAGAAGAAAAGGTGAGAGATCTGATTCTTTAGGACTCCATGATTTTTATGGCTGTAGTCAAATTTGTAACATGAGGAAAAAATACTCCTAGTGCAAAAACATAAGGGAGGGACAGTGTTAGGCATTCAGCTGTAAGTTCCAGGGAGTCCCTCTACACAATGGAGATGGAGGTAGAGATGCCCTCTTCTGAACAACTGAAGTGAAACCTCACTGCAGCTGAGAGAAAGCCCTTTGCTCACAGCTGGCTGCATGGAAAATCAAGGATAATTGGGGTGCCTGCAGTTTTGTGGGATGAGCACTCTTCCCCAGCTCCCACACTTTGCAATGGTGAGTTGTGACCTACGATACAAACCAGGCAGCTTTCACCTCCAGGGCTGTTTCACATCAGCTTTGAGAAACCGTGAGCTCTGTAGAAGTACTTCCCTCTGCTTTTGGAAACGAGCAGTTCAGGGTTGCAGAGCAGCGTATGCGGCCCCAGCACATCCCTGGGGCAGCTGGTAAAATCTGTTTTGAAGCAGCAGGTTGTATAAGGCTTGTCCTTGATTGTGATTTTACCTGTTGCCTTCAATCCCATCTGCATTAGAGGCAAGGCAAGACTGTAGTGTAGTTTCTTCCTTAGTGTCTGGAAAGTCCTTGAGCAATCTGCAGGAGTCTGTTTCACCCTTCCTCGACCTCGGAGCGGAATGAAGTGACATCCTGGGGGTACAGAATCACGGTGGCATTAAAGACTTCACTAAAAAATTGGCTGGAATTGATATATTGAAGACTTCCTGAAGACACAGTACTGTGGAGCTCACTCTGTTAGCATTTGCAAAGTACTTTGAGATCCTCTGATGAAAGGTGATAGTGTAAGTGCGAAGCATCACACATTTTTTGCTATCATGAGTTCCTTGGGGATGAAATCCACCATGCATGCATCTTCTTAAAGGCAATTTTGTGAAATTTCCATCCATCCACGTCTGGGGAAAGCGTCTTTGACTTTAGGACTGCAGTGTAGGGCACGGCTGACTTTTCCAAGGCTAGAATGCAATTGCGATATTTTTAATTATAGCACTCCGCTGTTTTTCAGATAGAGCATTTTGCTTGACATGATGGGGGGCTGTTTCTAGAGGGCTTTAGTTTAGCTGGGGTAAGTGACTGGAAAAAACCTCGGCGCCGGCATCTGCGGGAGGTATGTGGTTGGTGCAGCGAGCATTTGCCTGTGCATCACGGTGAAACTATTTAGTGTAACCCTTAGTTAAAAAGTAAATTGGCTAAATGGCTTCACTCACATTATCCCTCTGCAATAAGCATCGTGGCTGATCCTGTAATGCTCCTCCTCTCCTTTTTTGTTTAAGTAAAGGATGCTACTGTAGAGGCATAATTTTCAGAAAAATATTCTGGGGAAAGGGGAAAAAAAACAAAACCAAAAATACCCTGCAGAATCTTTTGCATTCACTCAAAGAAACAATATTTCAAATTATGCAAAATGATTAGAACCCAGTTCTGTGTTAAGGGAAATTACAGCACAATACAGAAAATTGGAGGTAGTGGCATTGATATGGAATTACAAAATAAGAGAATACTGCCTGGAGTTCAGTGCTTTTAATTCTCGTGTTGCTCTGTTTCTTTTCCATTTTTTTTCCTGCTTTGTCCTTGCATAAATGTAGACAGCCTTAGCCTGGGAGGAGAGTTCTCTCACACATGAAGTGTAACCTAAATGAGTTGCCTATGAACAGAAACCAGCGCGGACTCTCAGGCTGGAAAGCTGCCATAACGTGCATGGTGCTGTTCCAGGCTCTCCATCAGCCGTTCATGCAAGCCTACAACCAGTCTAACAGAGAACCACCACAGCGTGGCTCGCAGCCTTCGACCGTAGGTTGTGTGGACCTGGTTTGTTTTGATCCACGTATCACGCGTGCAAAGGACATGCAACTGAACCTGCACCTGCTTCTCCAGGAGAAGAATTTCGTCTCTTCCCTTGAGCCATTAGGTCACATGCAGGTTTTATTCTCCTGTGCGGCCACGAAGGCTAGAAACACGGGAATACAAAATGAGAGGCAGCACTGCAGTGATCACAGGGCTCCTGGAGCTGCAGCCTCGATTAAAGCACCAAATGCTGCCTGAGCTGACAACATGGGGAACTACATCCTCCTTTTTGTCTTCTGCTCCTCACTTTGGCCAGGAAAGAACTCACAAGCTGCCTCTTCAGAGCATTAGCTCCGATGGCGTGGCCTCGCTGTTGCTACCACGCACAGGAGCAGGTTGCTGACCGGTATGTGTGTGTGAGCACTTAGCTACTGTCCGTGGCAGAGATACGTCTGCCCATGCCTGCTGGCTCCATTCTCGGTACGTTGATATGACACTCAGTCTTCTGATTGAGGAGGAAAAGATGGAACGAACAAATCTGCGAAAGAGGCATGGGTTTGGGCGGCGTCATAAATCAAGGCGGTCTGGACCGCATGCCTGTTTTCCTTTCCCCAGGCCAAAAGAGAATGGATTTAAGTCTCTAACGCTGTCAGCTGTTCTTTCTCCTCTCCTTCACACCGTCTCCTTAATTCTTGTATTTATCGATGGCTGTGCTAACACAGATATACTCTGGTTTTTGAACTCTGCGGATGGTTGTATGACACTTAAATCAATATCATGTGGCAGTTTTATTTTCCTAGCCTTAGACACAATCTGTCCATTGTGCTAACGCTAGTTGTGACTTAAATGAATGCAAGAATTTATGGGTGCATCTTGAAAGTGCTGCTTCCTTTAATCATGCCAGATAAAGGAATTCCTGCCTTATGCAAAGCAGGAGTGTCATCTGGTTAATGGGAAGATACTTAGCAGATGCAAGCTGCATGAATCCTTCATTTAAATGACTGCATTTACAGCCCTAATCGGACAAAGGAAACTGTGGACCAGCACGAAATAAAGGCTGCCAAAAAGAAAGAGAAAATACCCTCCACTGGGTACACTCTGGCAGGATGAGGGTCATTTTCATAGTCTGTAATGTAACAGTGTAATATTTTATTTGTTTCTTCTGCCGTTGCTCCCTTTATTGCCGCAGCCTGACACTGCGTGGTGGCCTGGCTGTGGAGGCACATCGTCAGATGCTGCAAAGATGACAGTGCCAATCACCCTCTCAATAAGAAGTATCAGAGATGTTGTTGGGATTACAGTGGGTGTGTGAACATTAACTCTGTGGCAAAGAGATATGCAGATTACTGTGCAAAATGTGCAGATCTTCTAGGCTCTGGCAGTGGGGAAATGTCCTTAATGTAGACTGCCCTCTCATGAACTGCACAGCCTCCTGCGCTGAGATAGTCAACGGGACCTGGGAGTCCATCTTCCTTCCCACTCTAACAACTACATCGGCAGGGAGATACTGAGGTACTGATCCTGTGACTGGATAAATAGACAGCCTTCTCGTGGTGAAGAGCAGTTACTCTTTTGACAGTCTTCCATACTCACTTTTTCTAAAAGCCAAGAGAAGGGCTGTTTTCAAAATAAGAACAATGTCAGAAGGAACATCCAAATTCACAAATTGGTTCCATCTCAAAGGATTCAAAATGAATTTGCAAAAGAACCAACAAGCTGAAATGTTCTGATGATCTTTTTCATTAAATGGAAGAAATGAAAGATACCTCAGGTGTACCAAAACCTGTGTGTCATCAAACACATTTCTTGGAGCTATTCAGGTAATACTTTGGTATATCCAACAGCAGACCCACGGCTACAAATAATTTATGAAATACCTGAGGATAAGAAGTGTTCTATCAGTGTGAGAGTACAGTGTAAACAATCATTCGGATATATTCACTATTGTGCTCTCTCATCTCTGGATGGGCCACTTTAAAAACACGGAGCCTGTCATCTTCCAGGAAATCAAAACTCGTTTAAATACCGGGATCCACTGAGAGCAGTTCAAACAACGTACATCTCTTGACAAAAAGAGGCTCACTCATCCAATGCAAAGGAATGCAGTTGTGCAAAACTACAGGAGAATTAAATCCACAATGCAGCGTGTACTCTGTTTGACAAGTGATAATTAACTGCTGACAATATAATTTTAGTTTTGATGAAAACTTGTTTTTCATTAAAAACTAATCAGGGAACATTTGCATGAGGTGGGACAGCCTCCTGCAAGGCAGGAACGTCCATAGTTCAGAGACCCTGCTGCCACATTTACCTCGTGCTGAACATGTACCCTATGGGGGAAATCAAGGGGTCAGATCCTCCTCCCAGAGAAGCCAGAGCTTTTTTATCAACTCCGCTTTGGCTCTGAAGGATGCAATGCCCCAGGCAGTGCTCTTGATAAGGAGGTGCTTTGTCAACTACACTGATTTTCAGAAAATGCAAACTGAGGGACTCAGGACAACTCCCTGGAAGGCAGCCCTTCCCTTCAGGAGGGGAGGTTTGGCTCTTTCCAAGAGTGATCATGGGTGTCTTGTTTTAGAGTGCACCAGGGTGCAATATTACTGTGCTTGTTTCAGAGAATTATACCCGCAGTGTAGTGAGGGGAAAAATAAGAAAGAAGGAAATCAGCGGAGTTTCCTTTGAGAGTCTGGGGTACATCTTGGCAGGACAAGGTTAACGTGCAATGCATAGGCCAGCGCTTCAGCTTGCAAAGAGGAAAACAGACATCTCAAAGACTGCTCTGAACCTTCATATGACTTTGGCTCAGCTTTAATGCTGTAACTTCTCACAGGACGGAGCCCGGCTCTAGTCTGCCTGCCCCAAGGTGGGGACCAGTGAGTGCAGAGCTGTCCTTCCTCTCTTCCTGGACCTATTCTTGCTGCTCACGAGATATCCTGTGCGTTGGAGAATACTGGCCTGCTCTTCTGAAGTATCAGAGCAAAATCGCAGTGTATACAGTCCATTCTGTTCCTGGCTGATGATGATGCTCATCCAGAAATGGAAAGAATAACATTTGGGAAATGTAGACAGTCAAATTATGCAGATCGTAGAGACAGGCTGTGGCAGACACCTGAAAAGAGTCAAAGACTCATTAACTTGCAGGTTTCACCACTAGACAGTACTCCTGTCTTCTGGGTTTCCAAACGTGTAACTGTTGCTATAGTAAATTATGACTCTCAAAGGTTAATTTTTAATAAGGCAGTTAATGTGTGTTATTTAAACAATGATTATTAAAAAAATGCTTGAGGTTTACATTATAATGGGTAATTATCTTCTCCAGAGCAGTTACAACAATGCAGCACATTCTTGTCTGCAGTGATCCGCTGGTATTTGTTTAACCTATAATAGCATTCTTATTAAAGCCAAATTAAAAGGACATAATTCAAGGTATCACAGCAAATTTCGAGGAAAACAGCTCTGGCTGAACTAAGTTTCTTTCCATGCTAGGTATAGCTGCCTTTTATGTGAATATGACTCAAACCAAAACTCTTGAAGTCCACCAAAGTCTACTCATCAGCTCCAGAGAGCTCCAGTCAGGCTCAGTATCAGCTGGACTTAAAGCTCAGGCCCAAGCCAATGTAATCACCCACTGTTGTCTGTTCAGATAAGCAGTTCTCTGCATGACCCCTGGTGATATTTTCCAGCAATGCAAGAAGTTGTCACCAGCAGCATGGCCTTGATGGATCTCTAGTAGTCTGAAATTTTTGTGATCTAGCCGGGACGATGGATCATCACTCCGTTCAGAGACATCTGAGAGTGTGTAATGCTGATGCGGTGAGAGTGAAGCAGTGGCAAAGCCCTTCTCCCGTGCTGTGGTACAGAGCATCCACCAAACAAGTGGTTGCTAACGAGGAGAAGGGGTACATTTTTTCCAAGTCCTGCCTCCGAGTTGTTTTTCGTTTGGTGACCCCCATCAAAAGCTGTCGGAGAAACCGTGACAGTTTAAAGTAGCCGATACTGTATTGCTTTCTCAGTCTGAAGTCTTTCTAAGGGTTTTTTTTCCCACAGTAGTATCTCTTTCATGGATGATTTGTAATAGAAGCTTCATTATAAGATCACAGAACACTGGGGAATATGTTAATATGGTTCAGCGTGTAATCCAGTATAATATCATTGAAAAGAATTGCATTTTTGTCTACAATTGAGGCAGCAAATAGGAGCGCATTCTTTTTCTGTATTAATATCTGTAGCTGAATTAATACTTCCCTTCCTATAATCTTATGTAAATTTACCAAAATGTGTATGCTGATTAATGTAGATGCAGCCCCATTTTGTAAAAAAAAAGCACATAGGTAGGGTTTTTTTGATCCTTCATATATATTTTGAAGAATTGAGGCTACTGTAAGAATCTCGATCAGCTATCAGTTCCCTCACATTTGTGTGAAGCAAAGAGCACTTGTAACTCACAAGATAATGTTTAACCTGCTTTTCTCTGTATGAACAAGCATTTGGTGGCTGATGGGGAGTGCTGAGAAGTGAGAAGCTCACTTCTGACCTCACTATGCATAGGTGTTCTGTTGCTGTAGTCACTGCTGGTTTGCAATCTGGATCTACCCCAGCAAAAGGTCTGGACCAGGCACTTCAACCAATGTCACACGGGGAGACGTGATAAAGATGAAGTCATGTGCTCTCCTTCCTTAGTCGGTTGTGTGTTAAATTTACGATATGCACCTACTCCTGTAGCCGTTGTGAGCCTGAGGGTGGTAAATTAGCCCACACTGAGTTCAGGCAGCTAGACTACTATCGATTTGTTAGGCTCTGTGACTAGAGAGTAGGCATATCCTTTGTCCATAAATGATTAAACACTTTGAGATTCTCAGCTGGAAAGCATCCAAGAAAGACTAAAAGGTTTCTTGGGCTTCTTTTTTTGGTACCAGAATTTCCACTTCTCCTTCCTAAACCGCTTCTTGTCTCCCTAATGCAAATCCTATCAATCCACGAACTGTCCAAACCAACATTCACATAGTTCTTTGGTATTGATTCATCCTTGATACTGTAAGAACTCCAGCAATATATCAGGTGATTGGGGAAGACTTTATTCTGTCTTTGCTCTAAAAAAAGCAGAAGCATGTTTTAAATTTCTCATATTCTGTGAAAAAACAGTTTGAATTGTAAGCCAAAGATGCTCACTTGACAGATGGATTCCTGGCTATGTTGCAGTATTTGAAATGCGTTCAAACTCACCAGATTGTATCCTGTTGACTAACAGGTTCCCACTTAGATGCCTTGGGACCAAGAGATATGGAACTTGATGTTTAAGGATCGCTGAGCAGCATCAAACCTGCATAAATCTAATTAGCAACAGGGAGGTAATGCTGATAGATGAGTCTCTAGCAATTGCTGGGAGCTGGTTTACTGAAAGTTGGACGGCAAGGTAGAAAAGACAAGACTTGTACTGAGGCAGGTCAGGGAAGTATGGGAGCTTGGTGAATGCCAGAGGCCAAGCCCAGATGGGTGGTTTCTAATATTTTGAACGCGTTTTAGAGGAAAGTCGAAAGCCTGCAAATATGGGGAACAGGTAAGGGAGATTGGGCCAGACCCTTACTGGTATAACCAAAGGTGAGACTTGAAGACAATTCAACTTGGTTGCAGAGATTGACTGTGTAGATCTTCTGACCCAAGGTGGAAAATTTGAAAATGCAAGGAAGCAAAGAAGGTTTAGTATGTATCTGTTTCTGTACATGTTGAAATAATACTTGTAAAACTTTTCTGTGTGCTTTTTTCTTTTTTGATTTCTCACCTCTTACACAAAAGTCTCCAGCAAGGTTAAAATGGAGCACTTCCCTCAATCTCAGTATCCTCTGGAAAGTTACAGCTATGTAGCCTGAGGGTTGAGGATGCATAGAGCAGACAAGAATCAATAACTAAAAGTTAATGGGAACTGAGAATATTTAGGACTGAAAATCCCAGCCCAGACTGGCACGTAGGCAGCAATTAGTTGTATGTCCCTGTCACAAGCTGCCATTGCAATGGGAATTTTTTCTGGTCAAAGCTCCAGCTCGCCCATTAAGCTTTTAAAGCTTGGCCACTGGGTAAGCCTCCTTAGCTGTCCACAGTAGTCAAACCTCTCGTTCCGTAGGATCCACCAGCAGAGGGAATCACAAGTCTTCCTCTTTTCCATCCTCAACTCAATTAATATGCCTTACAGAGTCAGACAGGTTACATGTGTTCCTATCCTGCTTGGCCAGAAGGAAGTTTCCCTCCTCCTTGGGAAGTGATATGTATCTCCCAAGAAAACATGAAATGGGGTTGCTTAGCTGCATTCTATAAAAGTTGCTAAATGATTTTCAGAATGGATAGGGATTCCATTGGAGACCTGGGAAGTGGCACAAATATTTATGGATAGGACATCCTTTTCTTTAAATGCTGTGCTGGGTTGTGACATACTAATGCTAATGGCAAGTTTCAGTGCTAAATTAATTTCAGCAAGCGTCAGTGAGAAAGGCATTCTTGAATCATAGGAAAGGGTGTGTTATCTGAGCAGATAATTCACAAATTAAAGTTTGTTTTTCATGCCAAGATCAGATTTAGATTTGAGCAAAGGGAAAGTTTCATGTCAAGTTTCGCATATCATTCCCCATCCATTATTCACTCTGTTTCTGAGCCAGGAGTCAGACCAGCTTCGCTAAAGGGACTGATCTGTGGTTAATACTGAATTCTGTGAGAGCATTCCTGAATTCAGGAACTTGGTGGTAAGACTCTGTTATGTCAGAGCTTTCATTCTCCAAGAACCACTGGAAAAAAACAATGTCAAAACACACTCGTTGCATCGTAACAAGTTGATCTCTTAGCAAAGGTCAGTGGTAGAAGTACAGAGAAATTCAGTGGGAGTCAGGATGCCACCAAACAAGTCGATGGCACGGCTACAGACAGGGCACCTCTCTTGATGCGGACGTGGTAGTGCAGCTTGTGTGTTGAAATGTCCGGCTCCATGCAGTGCCGTGGAGCTCTGTCTGGCTTCTGACCCCTCAGTGCGAGTGTTCTCAAAGCACGGAGAAATCTTTGTTTCAGTAAGAAAATAAAGATGATATTTATCCATGGCAGATCAACTGCAATGATTTTTGTATTTGGCAAATTATGTGGGAGTCGATTTAAGAAAAATAGTTTCTGTATCTTTGTCATATAACTGTGTTAACCTTGATGCTGTTCACCCTAGAGATGCCTTTGGGTGCATACTGCGGTTTGGTTTTGCAGACTAAAGCAGCCTCACTCTGCTTGTTTCTCTCCTAATCAGCTGACATTTTAAGCAAAGCAAATTCATGCGCTTAACGATGCAATGAACTGGAAAGAAAAAAACATCATTGTAAGATGTCCTAAGGGACGGTTTTGTTGCACCTTATGTTATCCTTGCCCTCTTCTCAGCACTATCCACAAAAATCCTCTTCATCTGCAGCCAGTTCTCTGTGATCTCTGTCAAGTTTTGGTCCCTTTTGAAAAATTCTTGGCAGGACTTCCGCAAACATCTGGACTTCCTAAAAGAAACAATAGGAGATGTACTAGTCAGACAGTTCAGTCTTATTTTAGCTATCTCAGCTTCATCCATACATTTGTTCCTCAGTTCCCTGTTTATATATTAAAGGAAACTCCTTACAGGCTTGAGGAGTTTTGTTATTTGGGCCATGACATTACAAGAAAATATCTGAAATATATTAAGTGAAAGGAATGAATCAAGGCATACAGGGAATGAGAAGATATTGAACAGAACAAAGACAAATCCTTGCAAGTATTGATATAAAAATTACAACTGTTGCGTCGCTTCTGCAGTGAGGGTGAATTCCTCTAGGTTCATAGTTTTGTTTGGTCGAGAAATGGAGGGAGATTGAATGAAGTATGTAATCATGTCTGTCCAAGTCTGAGATACCAGTTAGTACAGAAAGCTAATACAGGGCATTTACCCATCACAGCACTATTATAGTAGCAGAACTAGCTTGTCAATGACTGTGGCTCTAGCATTGACATAAATCCTGAGGCCTACATCTGAGGTAACTATTAGAGTGGAGCACAATGACCCAAGGATAGGATTCCCCTGTTTGAGCTGTGTCTCTGACTGAGATGAAGCCCATATAGGGTCCAACAGTGGCTGCCTACTAGTGATACAGCTACATCTAAACTAGTGTTCCAGACCCTTCAAGGGGAAATGAGAGACAACAGATGCTTTTCATGACCGGGGGAGCGTGGGGTATCCATCTTACCAGGCAGGAGCTATAAATACTTGGTGAAGCCCAGAGCCGTTTTGTGTGCCTCTACGGGGGTCCTGAAGCAACATATAATACTCTAGACCAACCACTGAAACAAGTTTACGATATCAACTGAAATTTAGCCCACCTGCAGCATCTGCTCCACACTGAAAATTGCTCAGATTTACAATCAGAGCACTGTAGGAGTAAGGTATGTACTTACCGTGAGTGCAGTGCAGATAGCAGAGCCTGGAACATCTGAAAGTGAGCCATGAGGTTGTAAAACGTCAGAAACATCTTTGTGTCAGCTGGTGGCAATCAATAAACAGGGCCAACTACGGCAGATATTTGTAGTATGTTCAGGAGTATTCATTCAGCCCTGGACCTGCTGCTGGTGACCCTCCTTCCAGAACCAAGTGGAGCACAGATTTAGGACCAGATAGGTTCTTCTGGCAGTTTTGTGCCATCCTGGTCTTCCTCTGTCTTGTGACAGGCACACCTGTGTGCACTAAGGCCTGCTCCGCACAGAAAGTGCTTTTTTGCTGGGTTATGAGGTACATGGAGGAAAACGTGCAACCAGGAGAGGCTGCAGGAATCATACTAGCAGCACTGTACTCCTAGCTGTTAATTTTCTGGGGTGCTGCTTTGGCCCAGATAGATGATTGCTGCAAATGGAGCTGGGATGGACACGCTAAGTGTGCCCTATTAATCCATCAGATTTTATAATCTAATCTCTTTATAATGTTAAGAATTAGTCTCAAGGGAACACCCTTTTCCATTTGTTGCCTATAATGAAAATAAAAACGCGCTAGTACAGAGTTTGACGTCTCTGTTTTAGCACCTAGGTCAGGGTAGATGCATTGGTCTGCGGTGTGCATGTGTGGGTCGTCTGCGTTGCATCTAGCTGGGAAGGGAAGGGAAGGGAACACAGGGCAAAGCCCTCTCCTGTGACTGGAAGCAGTTCAGGGATATGTCCCTGTACATTAGTGATATCCCACTTTCTTGGTTTGGGGAAGAGTTGGGAAAAAACCTTCTGTTGCTAATACGTAGGTCTGGATCCATTCAATATATCTCCTGAATCCCTCTGACTTCTGAGAAATCTTGTCATGTTGCTAGTTTTACTTAGGTCGGACATTTCGTGAGGTTGGGAGAGAAGCATTAGAGGAAGAAGATAGCCACTGACAAAAAGTAGTGAGATGTGCAGGCAAGGAGAATGTGTTTTATTTTCCTCCATACTGTCAGAAATTATTGCCTTTACTTGGATCAATCCAAGCATACTTCATAACCTGCGCAGAGGAGTTTGTTGGATTTATTTTCTTAGCTTGCTTGTTCAAGCCTGTTATTAATCCCCTTGTCAGTTCAACTCACTGGAAGAAAACATACCTTCTTAAAGAGTTCTTAGGCTGAAAATAAATGCCTCATTAAGTTAAACATATTAACCCGAAAGCAGTATTTATGTCAAATAGACTAATGAATGCCATTATGGGAAACACACGATGGAACCTGCGGGAGCTCAGGTGGTGGTTTGGTACCCTCGGTACCACCCGCACGCCCACACACTCACACCCGCACTGCGAGAGAGGTGAGGAAGGGAGAGCAAGACTCGGAGCGATGCCTGCTTCACATGCAGTTATTTCGCCTGGTGTGTCAGATGCTAGGCAACTCTTTGCTGGAAGAATATTTAGGCAGCACAGGTACTTTTCGTGCTACGATAGCTTCCTACAGAGACTGGTAGCTACACAAATTTGCCCAGTCTCTTTTGGGTGGTAGGAGAAAATCACCTTGCCATTTGTAAAAGCAGTTTTGCTGGTTTTGCCCTTGAAGCATAGAAGTGCTCATTACAGAATCACAGAATCACAGAATCACAGAATGGTAGGGGTTGGAAGGGGCCTCTGTGGGTCATCTAGTCCAACCCTCCTGCCGAAGCAGGGTCGCCCAGAGCAGGCTGCACAGGACCTTGTCCAGGCGGGTCTTGAATATCTCCAGAGAAGGAGACTCCACAACGTCCCTGGGCAGCCTGTTCCAGTGCTCC
>Ga0065711_1002865_pt1 | contig 57124 bp, 52 predicted proteins | sample Hoacrofraction12_FD_59098 | JGI IMG/M metagenome (GOLD analysis project Ga0065711, IMG submission 59098) | Hoatzin crop microbial communities from Cojedes, Venezuela - Epithelial fraction 12 v2 (version 2) | ecosystem: Host-associated > Birds > Digestive system > Esophagus > Crop | place...
AGGACATGACAGCCAGAAAGAAAACATCGGTGATGCTAAAGTGCTGGACATGAAGCTCTTCCTAGCCATGCTGGTAACTTTGTCCCCCTGGTCTCTGATTGCTCCCCATGCTGTTTCCCATGTGCAACCTCTCCACAGAAAAACACCAAGGTGGGTGCCTTGCATGGCTTGCGCCTCTGAAGGAATTTGCAGAAGAGCTCAGAGCCATGCGCTCACCTGCTGAGAACCCTGCGCTGCTCTCAGAACCCAAGTACAGGTTCAGCAGCCAGAAACTAGCCCCCAGGTGAGAGCAGAAAGACTCTCCAAATCTCTGAAAAAGCCTCCAAAGCTTTGCAAAGCCAGCCCTGGCCGTGCCCGAGTCCAAGCCGTGCTTTCAGCCAAAGGGAGCTGGGCAGCCCTGCCCGGGGCGTTGCTCCAGCCTTGCAAACTGCTCAGCGACGTTCATGAGCAGCTGAGAAGCATCTAATCCACCTGAATAAATCCGAGCGAGGTATTGCTTTTGGTATTAAACATGGATTTAAAAAAGAGTGCATTGATTTTGTCTCTGTGCTGAATTTCACCGAGGAAAAGATCAGCTGTCCTACCGGCATGGCTGGAAATAGGACATTGAAGACTCATCTCCGAGTCGCCTCAAACCCTGCAGCAATGTGGGGCTTTGCACAGCCTGGGACCCCTCTTGCCTCTCGCGGGGCTGTTGTTCTCCGCTCCAGCTGGCTCCTGTTCAGAAAGAGCTGTTCATCTCCAAACCCCGCAGCCCTCCCAGCCTCCTCCCAGCCTCGCTGAGGAAAAAACAAGCTGTGATTTAGCACTTGCCTCTTGCAAAAGCCTGGCCGGTGGCTCCTGTCTCTGCTGCTCCCTGAGAAGCACCGGGGATGCTGTGGCCGGGGCCAGGGGCAGCACTGGGGCAGCCTCCCCAGCCTGACCCGAGCTTCAGCACCACACGGGATGTGCCTGCTCTTAGGGGCTGAGGGGAGACGAGTCAAGCTGCAGCAGCCAAGAAAGCCATAGATTAGTGCAAATGCCAATAAGTCATTAGGAATCATAAGAAAAATGTACGGTTGCCATAGCAACTGCCAGGCACAGCTTTGGGGCTGCTTCACCCCCTCCTCAGGCACGGAGCAGCTCGGTGGGGATGGAGGCAAAGCCCTGTGCTGTGCCCTGAGAAGCCATCGTGGCCAGAAAGGGCTTGGCAAGGAGGACGCAGCTTCATTGGCATCGCCCTTATGGGGTTTGGGGGTGCTGAGCCCCTCCCTGGGGAGCAGTGGGGCTTTGCCACCAGCACAGACCCCGGAGATGCTTTCCAAAGGGATGGGGACCGCCTGGACCTTCTCAAACCACGGGGCTGACTCTCATCATGAGCCAAGGGGATTGCATGTCCCCCCCTGCACCCACCTGCTGGGGAGGAACCAACACCCAGCCCTCAGATCTCCACGTTCTCTGCACTGGGGTCCCTGTCCCTCATGCCGGAGGGCACTGCTCTGCCCATGGCCGAACCTCGGGGCACACAGTCACTGAGAAAGGTCCCTTTCCACACTGAAGGGGATGGAATAACCCTTCACAGGTGAGGAATTGTGCTTATTCTTAAAATACCCTTAGAGTTTATTTTAAATTAAACGGTCTAACTGGCCGCTGGGAGCCTGGAGGCAAAGGGGATTGCTAGCAGAGAGGGAAAGGGAATTGCTAGCAGAGCCCGTAGGAGCGAGACTGCGATGAGTCCAGGCAATCCAGCTGCTGGCATTACTGAGTCTGGAGGATGCTGGGCTGGAGCTGGAGGTTTTGAGCCAANCAGTGACCCTGAAGTCCCACGTGGCCTGAAGTGGTCGGGAATGAAGGGCATTAAGGATCCAAGGCGCATCCCAGCCGCTCCTTCACTCGTCCCCCTCGTGCTAATTGCAAAGCCCGCGGTTTCCAGGGCTGATGTGCAACAGGAAAACCTGGCTCCTGTCCTCATCGCACTGAGCACGCCACGAGGACTGGCTGTCACCCGACGAAACCAGGCTCCCCGCAATCGCTGAGCCACCGCATCGCCCGGTGCGAGCCCGCCGAGCTCAGGCAGAGCGTGAGAAGTTGTCGCTTTCCCATCATCTCCGGGAATTACAGCCTTCGGTGGCCCCACGCACGTCCCCCCCTCCCCGCGCCGCAGCTGCACATGGCTGGCGGAAATGTCACCCACTTTGTCTTTAATTCACAAACATCATCTCCCCCTGGGAATCTTGTCTCTTTTTCTTTTTTTTTTCCTACGTTTCTTCACAGAATTAGATCTCTTCCGAGTTTCCGTGAGTGGCTCATCGTCTCTTAGTCAGCTTAGTCATCCCGGGCTGCTGCAGCGAGCAGGGAGCTGCACCACGGGGCAACCCTGCAGCAGCACGGGGAGGGTGATGCCCTGCTGCGGGCAGCCCCGAGGGCAGGAGGGGTTGAGAGGCTGCCTGGCCCCCAGCACAGCAGGGTGACCCCCTGCCTTCGGCCCGTCTGTGGCCGCTGCGAAGGGAGGATTCAGCCCCGTGGAGGCAGCAGCCACACCGACCCTCCCTGTTGCCTCTGGCTGCAAACTTCCCCCTCACCGTGGTTTTTAAGCCCACTCAGCTCTGCCACTCTATTATTATTTACAGGCGCTGCCCAAGGAGACCGTCTGCACCGAGGACACCGGGAGAAATAAGATGGCACCAAGCTCTACGCAGGGTGGATGGGGCTGCACCCAGCCCTGCCCCATGGCAGACCCATTGGAGCGGGGCCGCAGAGCATCGTCCCTTCCCCTTCCACACACACCCACAATTTCTCAGGAGAACCTGACTTTGGCAGCACGCTGCTCTGCCCCCCATCCACACTCTGCACCCTTAAAACCATAAACCAAAGCAAAATGCGACCCCAGGCTGCTCTGCTGCTCGGTGCGAGCCCCCGGCTCCCCGCGGCCCCCGCGCTGCAGAGCTGCAGCAGTCCTGCCGCTGCCAGCCTGCGAGCAGAGATTTTGGCATGAGAAGTGATGGCTTTCAGATGTAAACAGCCCTCTTCATTTAAATTCCCTTAAAACCCGAGCAAAACAGGGAAAATGCTTGTGTGTGCCAAGCCAGGGAGGACAATGGTGGCCAAAGAAGAGGGGCAAGGGGGTACGTCTGTGGCTTCCCAGGAGGTTTTAACCAGCAAAGAAGGAGCCAACAAAATATTAAAAGCCATAAAGCTAGCTGGAGAGTGCCGCTGGAATGTCTTTTGTCTTATTTAACAACAGCTTCATGAAAAGGAGAGAACAACAGGTGACTTCAGCACGGAGCAGGACTCGGGCGCAGGCGATGGCCGGGCATCGGGGCAGCCCTCAAACCCAGCCGCATCGCGCCGGAGCCCAGCCTGGCCCTGCTCCTCAGTCCCTGCAAAAGCTCGATGCTAGGATGAACCCTGCCGAGCGTCGGGAACTGGAGGACTCACGGACTGCAGGACCTGCATCTTGCTGTTACAGGGCCAGCGGTCGGCCAGCCCGGGCTCCGGGACAGCCCGCCCGGCTCCGCCACCGGCTGTGAGCACAGCGGCAGCACGTAGGAGTTAGGAAAAGTGACTCAGAAATCGGACTCGGCAGAATTTTCCACAGGAAGAAAAGNCTTNNCTGAAAAAAGCAGCTCCTGATCAACCGCGGCAGTTTGCAAATTCGGATCAAACGCTGCAGACCCTTTTTGGGCCAACGCGTCCAGAGTCCAAATGGGCTTTTCAAGTCAAGCGAGCGGCTTTGATTATGCATTGCCAAACAGTGGCTTGAGCAGCCAAACCATTGAATTAAATTCTGTAATCATACTATGAACGAGTGGCAGACACCCACTCAGGCAGGTTCATTTTCTAATCTTTCACAAATAAGAAAAACACCATTTTTTTTCCCTTTTCTAGTGACCAGATGCTAGTATTTTTCTTTATTTCCCTCTGTTTTTCCAGGCTGTTGATCTCTGCCCACACAGTCCTGCTGGGACTCCGGACAGAGCAGGGAGAGGAGCTTCCCTGGGCTTTGGGGCGAAGATGCTTTGTTCCCCCAGAGCTGCGGTCAGTTCATCTCTGCCTTTGGGAAAGGCTGGTTAAAATGCAAAACCCCTTTTCTGATGATGACAAACTCCTCACTGATGAAGGCTTTTAAATTCAAAGCAAGTGTTATTAAGTCTCACAGAAGCACAGTGGCCTGTCTTCATGCAAAACAATTTTCTCGGCGTGAACCTGAACACAGACTCGACTCGGCTTTGGTCAACAGGAAGGACAAAGCCGGTCACGCTCCAACCTCGCACGCCAAGTCTAATCTCGGAGTGATTTTTTTATGACTGGTTATAAATGCCACAAAATATGGGTTTATAATAGCGCCTTGGATAGGCTTTTAAAGCCGGTGGGTAGCTCTGGAGCCTGGGTAGGGTCAGGAGACATCAGAGCTTTTAGAAGCTGCTGGAGGGGGAAGCTGGCATTAATTCTGCGTAGAGTTGGTGAATAATTTATCACAAGTAATTTATTGACTAAGTTTGTCTCTTTTCCCTGTCTGCGTGAAAAGCACCCCAGTGCAGAGAGCCAGCACAAGACTTAGGCACCACTTAAGTCCCAATTAAGCCCTTTGTGAATTGTCTGGGAACGGATCCCAATTTTCCCATATTTATTTGTTATTCAGAATTACACGCCAAACAGAGCCGACACATAATTCCAGCTCTGCGGCGTGTTTGCAAACAGTTCCTGGGGAGCACCCACTGCGAGGACTCCAGCAGTTTCGAGGGGGCATGGGGGTTACACAGGCCCCCATCCCTCCCCGACCGGGACAGTGTAATTTGTGGGACCCCATTTCCCACATCCAGGAGCCCCAAGCACTCCCCACTGCCGGGGGGTGGGGGGGGTGGGAGGCAAGGGGTGCCAGGGCTGCCATCTCCCTGCTCTGAGGGGCAATCGGAGCGATTTTCTCAGCCTTTTATTGCCTTTCTAAAACCCACCCATTGGAACAGCCTTTTACGAAACCCACTGTAAATATATTTATCACAAAACACCCTCTGCCGTCAACAACCGCTAAACCTGCCCAGATATTTCACTGCCTATGAGCTGGCTGATGTCCTGGAACGGTGTCAGGCATTTCAGCAGCTGCCTCAGTCCAGCACAGGAACGATGCTGGAGGGGACACGTGTGGGGTCCAGGGTGGCCAGGGCATGGCCGCGGGCTGCCACAGCAGGAGGGCAAAGGGGGGGATGAACTGGGGTCCACAAAGAGCTCACGACTCAGCAGCACCGATGAGTGAACCCTAAATCTAAACCCAAAGTCCCAGTGCAGAGCCTTAGCAATAGAGACCATCTCCCTTCTTCAGGAGAAGTTTTGAACTCATCTAATTTTAATGTTTTTCCTGAGCAAGCAGGAGACAGCACTCTGTGCTCGGCAGCAGTCGTAATTATTCTTCTTCTTGTGCCTTTCCCTGGCCAGGGCTGGGCTGGGCTGCAGCTTCTGATGCAGAGCACAGGAGAGGACGTTTCCCTCAAGAACAAGAAGATCGTTTCCGGGAGGAGAACCAAAGTCACGGGTACCTCCCATGTATGCCGAGCAGAGGAAGAGCGACCACAGAATCATAGAATCCTTTAGGTTGGAGGAGACCATCAAGATCATCGAGCCCAACCATCAGTCAGTGCCAGGGGCCTCGCACCTCATCTTCAGCGGAGGGCAGGGAAACAGCCCCTGGGTGTGTGTCCTGGCAGACAGGATGTGAGAACAAGCAGGGCGGGCGGTGGTGAGTTGCTGTGTGCAAGGAGAGGATCACGGGGGCCCTGGGCTGGCATCTCTGCTTTTTAGGAAATCAGCCATGTGCCAGCAGGAACACTATCCCGTGGGCAGCTTTTAGGACAGAAGAGAAGAGGCATTAGTGACCAGGGTCTATCCTAAAGGTGATTTAGGAGATACATCATCGGCTAGGAATAAAGAAAGGGAGAGAGCCCTGTGTTGGGGCTTCCCTGCATTCAGAGAGGTGCTAGTAAATGGTGAAGTTCCCAGCCTTTCAGGTGCCCACCTGGACCGAGCTCTGGACCTTCCTAGCATCCTCCATCCCCGCCCTAGCCAGGAAATTTAGGATCACATCCCTAAATGGCAGTGATGAGGCACAGCGAGGAGCAGGGACAAACACTCTGCTGCCGTGAGCCTTCGAAGCCGAAGGAGCCGCGCCTGGTTAGAGCCACTGAGGCTCTGCTTCACGCTGGGAATCGGAGCCTTCTTTGAAGTGCAGTGAGCGGAGGGGCTGCCTCGGCTCCCTGGGGAGGGAATTACGCAGCTTAATATACAGTGCGGTGGGGAAAGTGGTTTCCTGATGCTCCAACACCCCTCGCAAGGTGGGATGGGTTTAGGTCGGGGTCCTGCCTAACGCACCCCGCAGTCGCCTGCACCAGAGGGATTTTGCAGGCTCTGCGATGGGTGTTGGCATGGCTCAGCCCCGGCAGCTGACGCTGAGCTCCTTGGTTTACACTGCAGAAGGTAAAAAAAGGTCCCACCCAAGGGAAGGGGTTTAAAATGGCTGAGGAACAGAGACTCGTCCCCAGATTTGGCCCTCAGCCCTGCTCTGCACAGCCACTTACGCCAGCACCAACCGGGTGCTGAACCATGTCCCACTGCCCACGGACAGCACCCAGGGTGCTGGGTAGCGGCGCTCAGCACTGTCTCTGCATGGGGAAAGTAGACCCAGGAGCTCCGGGAAGAGCCGTGTTCCTAGCAAAGAGGCTAGGGACCATCAGAACAGGGGTCCCCTGCCACGGGGAGCCAGGACGGGAGCTGGATGATGGTGCCCCGCGTCCCAGGCGTGAGCACCAGGGACCGACGGACACCCACAAGTGAAGCCCTACAGCAGGGAGCAGTCAACGCCCGGGGAAACTTGCACCAAGCCACAACCCATCACCCCATGGCTGCACGGTGCTCAGGCTTTGAGAGACAGAAATGAGATGTTTGCTTCCCAGCCTTGCTACGAGCTCTGCCTGCATCCAGGCTGCGGGATCAGGGCTGGGTCCTGGCTCAGCCCCGGCACAGCAACCCGAAGGGCGTGAGACAGGCAGCATCCGTGCGTAGCTTCTGACCTCCCAGCCTTGTTAGACCACGGCTTGAGGACCCAGGTCCTCCTGCCCAGAGGTGATGGCAGCAGCTTCCAGCAAAAGCCTCTGCTGGGACCACTGCTCCAAGGGTCCTTTACCCACCCTGCAGTGCCCAGCCCTGAGCACCCTCTCCTCCTCTCTGGGGTCCCACTGCCAGAGGGGGACAAAGGGCTTTACCCCCTCCTCACTCATGGGGGAGAGGAGTTGCTGAGATCTCTCAAATCCCTTTTTTTCAGGCTGTGGCAGGAAGCAAGAGGAGGTGAGGAAGGTCCGGTGCCTGCCTGAGCATCCAGGAGAGGCACACCCAGAGCCGTGGGGTCCCTCCCAAGCCTGAGCACGCTTCCTGGACTGGGTCAGCACAGGCAGGTGCGAGGGTTCCTGCAGCAGGACCCCCCCACACACACAGACGCCCATCGCTCCCCAGGCTGATGGGGCACAGCCACGCACCCCACTGCTGCGGGAGGGGACGGCTGCTTGACACAGAGGCACGAGCACGGAGATGGCGGGTGGGCGCGTGTCTCCTCTATAGCTGTGGCAAGGCAGTGCATGCATACAGGATCGGGGTTAGGAAGGGTGGAGGTAAACACAGAACCAGCACAGAAATCATTAAAATGACACCACGAGCCCAGGGCAGCGGCTCCCAGGGTTTGCTTTGCCATCACCTTTTGCCTGTGACCCCCTGGGCAGCCTGTCCTCTCCCTTGGGTGGGCTGAGCCTGGCGCCGGCAGGCGAAGGTGAGTGGGAAGGAGGGAGAAAGACCAAAGGACTAGGCTGGTTTATTTATCACAGCTTATTTTCTACACCTAGCTTCACTCCTTTAACATTTCCCATGGAGCTCAGGCACAGAGGGGTTAATGCATTGAAAGCGCTGGTCCTGGCTGGATCGCATCCTGCCAGCATCCCTGCGCAAGGCTGGATGTCGCTCTCAGCAGCACCATCCCCAGCGCATCACCACGGGGTTCGCCACGGTCACCCCACATTCCCATCGGTGCCTGGGAGAGGATCGGCTCGATCCCAGAGGAGTTTCCAAGACCGGGAATCCAGCTCCCAACATCAGTGCTGAGGGAAATGTCCTTTCCCTCGGCTGCCTCACACACCCCTTGCCCCCTCCTGGACCACGCACTGGAGAGGCATCAATGTTGTGTGCATTTCCTATTTTCTTTCTTTGATTTTCAAATGCACCATTTAACCTCCATGCCAGAGATCAGTGAAAGCAAAACCCTGAAAGGAAATTTAAAAAAAAAAACCCAAACAAACTGCCAAGCAGCCAGCTCTGTGTTGCAGAACCCCCAGGCACAGAATCCCCCCCAAAGTCACAACCGACCCAGAACGCGGTTAAGGGGGCTGGAGCCCGACTTACCCTTGGGCTCTCCTCCCGTCTCCCCGCGTCGCTGTCGTCCATCCGCCTGCCTGCTCCCCGCCACAGCTGCCCGCACATCTGGCTCGGGCCGAGCCCCCGCCGGCAGACAAAGGGCCGGGGTTGCGTTGGACCTGCCAAAGCTGGGGGGGTCTGTCCTTGTCCCTTTGGGGATGAGGGGACAGGGACAGCAGGCCACCCCCTGCCACGCTGTCCCCACGCTCTCCCTCAGCGCCCGGTCTGGAGGCAGCGGGGAGAGACCTTCATCCTTCCCTCGCACAGCTCCTTTGCAGCCGCACACTCGCTGCTCCCCGCTGCCTGCAAATGCTCCCCCCTCCTCCTCCTCCTCCTCCTCCTCCTCCTCTCTTCTCCCCTCCCTTTTCCCCATCCTCCTCCTCCTCCTCCTCCTCACTCGCCTCTTGTCACCACGATGTGCCACCCACCTGAATTGGCTCCCGCTGACTGCACGCTTAACTCCCACGGCTCTGGCGAGCACCCGAGGGGCAGCCCTGGCACCCCCAGCCCCTTGGGGCGATGCTCCCGAGGACTGCAATAAAAAAATGCCCCTGCGAAGGCTGAGCCAGCTGCTCGCACCCCTCGGCATCCGCAGCGCATCCCTCTCCGGCTGCAGCCCAGCCCGCTGCGGCACTGGGGTCCCCTCCCCACGGGCTGGGATGCTGGGGTCTCCGAGCCCAGGGGGATTTCTCCCGTGGCTCTGCGTGGCCTCACGTTAGGAGGGAAGCAGGAGGCTCAGCAGGGTGGACTTGTGGTCCAAATCCCCTCCTGCCCACTGGCACCCAAAGGGCTTGCTTTGCCTTTTTAAAGATCTGGCTGCGGGTGGTCCCGGGAGCCCCTTGCACCCACCCCATCCCCAGTGTGCCGAAGGAGACAGCACCGATGCCCCACAGGGTTTTGCAGCACCTCGGGGTGGCTGGGTCCCCAGGCAGGACACAATGCCAGCGGCTCATCTCCCCTGGAAGGGGACACTCAGAGTCACTTCACCGCGAAAAACACTGGGGAAAAGCTGCCTGCTGCTTTGCCGTGTCTCCGGTGGAGAGATCTGGGGTCCTGGCTGCCTGTCACCCATCTTAAGAGGTGAGGGATGGAGACCCCATCCACCTTCACACCCCAGTGTGATGCAGGGGAAGGCATCTCAGAGCCAGGCAGGGACAGAAGGCTCTGACAAAGGCAGGGTTTGGGGTGGGTGCAGCAGACCAACCCCAGCTTTTGTTTTCTTTCCAGCAGTCACTTCCCAGAAATGCTTTTCCCAGCTCCATCCAGCGGCTGTCAGAGCCACACGCCCCGGGGAATGACAGCGGCCATTGAATCCCCATTTCATGCTCAGGAGCGTGAGCTGAGCGGAGGGTCTGGCGCATTCCCAGAGCGTTTGCCTGGGGCGGTGGGCTGGACCGCAGAGATGGTGAACAGACACGCACACATGAGAGAGCCAGAGAGGCAGGAGAGGAGAGATTAGAGTGACCTGATTTAATTGGCAGGACTTCAATAACACAAAATGCCTGCCCATGTGCCCAAACCAAATGGGTGATGTTCTGGCATGTTGGCCCCCATTCAGCAAAGCGTTTATGCAGACACTTAATGGGAACACATGCTTAATGTTAGCCTCACTTCAACGCTTTGCAGCATAAACCGAGAGTCAAAGAGGGGTCTCAGCTGGAAGGTCCCCTCGTGGCTTTTCAAATAGCAAGGGGTGAAATGTGAGGCTTTATCCCAGTACTGCGGCATGCAGGGCCGTGCCCCTTCATTTGGCAAAAAACCCATGAGCATCCTGTGCAAGCCACTTCTTTCCTGAGACTATGGAGCTCCCAGTCAGCTGGAGAAGCCCTTCCAGATGGTCTTTGTTGCGCCGCCCACGTCCTGCTGCTGCTGCCTCCAGGACAGTGGGTACTTAAGAGGGAACAGAGGCTGGGATTACTCCTCCCTGCGCTGGGGGGACCGCAGAGCAAGCGCCTCGCACCCTCCTCTCCCACTGAATTCAAGGCAGCCGGCCACGCCAAGCTGCTGCAAACCATTCAGTGCCCACCCCGAGTGCCGCATCCTTGTGTGCCTGCGACGTCGTGTCCACAGACCACCGCGAGCAAGAGGGAAGAGCTGCCTTGTGCTTTCCACGGTGCAGGAGACATCTCGAGCCCACCCCTGGCTGCTGCACGGTCGGTCCGCCGCTCCCAAGTGCATCGATAATCACGCAGGTCTTGATGGTCGCTCTTGACCTGTCTGCCCCAGGGCTCGGTCCGGTGGCTCAGCTGCACGGTGCTGCCGGAGAGGCTGGTGGGCTTCAGCTCAGGGAGGAACAGGGACAGCTTTGCCGTGTGGCCAAGGGTGGCTGCTCCTGCGCTCAGCTGGGTCCCTCTGCAGCACCCTGCAGCTCCCGGGGGCTGCTTTCAGAGCGCACCCACTGCCCCAAAACCTGGGCCTGGGGGAGGTGGGGTGGCAGTAGGTCCCTCCCCAGCTGCCAGAGCACCATCGATCGGAGCAGCCGGCGCTGCAGAGACCTTGCTCGGGGCTGGACCGACAAGAGAGATCCATAGAAACAGTTGAACCCAGATGAACTGCACAGGGCTTTCATCCAAGGCTCAGTGGAAGCTTGTACAGCACCGTTAAGCCCGGGTCATTTAATCACTTCTCATTCCAAGTACAAGGGAGTTCAAAGGTGCTTGTTTGGTCTTAAGACTAATTGAGTTTCTCCTCCTCTGGTGCTGATTCCTCGCATGAACTCAGGCAGCTCCCTCACTCAATGAGCCCCTTCCCATTTGCGGGATGAGGACATTAGTGTCACCTCACTGCTGGCGACAAGGGACACTTGCTGCCTCGCAGAGGGGAGAGATGCTGGCCCGCATTGGCAGCATTTCCCCACACGCTTTAGGTTCAGGAGGAGAAGCATTTCTGTAGACACACTTACAGTCAGCCTGAGCTGCCTCCACCGCAAGCGAGGGAAGGAGATGGAGCCAGGCATTTCCCCCTGCTCCAGACGCAGGCGGCATGCTGCCGGGGAGGGAGAAGCTGGCCCCGGGTGGCCCGGAGCCCTTTCCGTCTAACACCTTGCTCGTAACCAGGCTCCTCGCGTGCGCTAAGCCAGCTCGCTGCAGATGATGACTAATGCATGTCACTCTCGAGATGCTATCTTCAGGCAGACGAGTACAGCCTGATCCAGGTCTTAATTGTGTGGGTTTTTAGCCGAGGTGGCACTAGTTTATTTTCTCTGCTGCTTCAGCAGTTCTCAAGCCTCTTCTGCACTTGAAGTCACCTGCAACATACTCCCCTGATGCAAGGGGTTAAAAACCTTTTCTTGCTGGAGAAGCAGCTGGCAGTCTCAGGATGCTGAGACCTACAGTCAGTCACAGGTGTAGGGTTGCGAGGAGCTTCACATTCCCCTTCTCATCCCAGAAGACACAACATCAGCTGCTGGGGGAGCAGCACTAAGGCAGACTTCCAGAGAAGCAGTAGATTTGGAGGGCTAAGCTTCGGCAAGCCCTACTCAGCCAAGCCTTATCTCCAACAGACCTGGATGAACAAGGGCCCTGGTGCCTCTGCGAGGTTTCCCATCCACAGCATCTCTCAGGGCCAAAGGTAGGATCTCAGCCTCTCCAGGCTGTGCAGGGGCCAGGCAGGTCCTACACCCACTTGGGAAAGCTGGGAGGGCAGGAGATGAAGCCCTCGGACCGTGGTGCAGGTGGGCAGGGTGGCTTTAGGCAGGATCCATTCCCAGCAGCAGTTTCTTCCTCTCCTTCCTCCCAAGCATCAGCCAAACCGAGCCGGACTCTGGTACCTCCCAGCAGGGATGGGATCTGCTGGGCAAGACATACCCACACCTCCTGGAGACTCGCGTCAGCACTATTCATATATGGGAATTGTTTGTGGTGTCACGGTTATTATTATTCTTTAATGATTTAAGGACATAACAGCAGCTCCCTCAGGCAGCATGATGGAGTCATAAACCCTGGAGCTGTTTGGAAAAGCCGCCTGCAGCCCTTTCTCCAGAGCCAAAGAGGAGACACCCCCTTCTCCTCCCGCATCTGCCCCGTGCAGAATAAACCAAATGACATCCTAGCAGCAGACAGTAAGTTATTGCAGGCCTATTGCTGGCGCAGGACAGAGCTGTAACTCAGGCGGGCTCCGGCTGCTCCTGAGTTACGGCGTCTCTGTTGCCTGTGGCAGGGCAGCTATACCTTACCCTCGGCACCCAGGGCTCTCCCATTGTGCGTTGCTGGAAGCAGGGATCAATGAGCCTTCTAGCTGTAGCAGCAATGCCAAGAAAAACCAGCTGGGTAAAACAAAAACAGGCTAGCACAGCCCAAGCCCCAAAGCTTCTCTGATCTGCCTTAGAAAAATGAGATTTTCAAGGATCTACTCTGTGTTTTCCTCCTACTCCCTCTTGCCCTCTCTGCTGCAAAGGTAAACACAGACCTCGCTTACGCTTTGCTTCCTCCAGCCCTGATCCGGACCCGGGGCTCCTCCGCCGAGCAGCGCAGAGCCTGGGGGCTGCGGCTGCTGACCCCGGGGGAGGTTTTGCACAGCGTGGGGAGGTTTTGCACAGCGTGAGGCCTCGGAGCTGGCTGTGACATGGGCTTTGCACCTCGGACGAACGCTTGAATAACTGGCATTTTGGAGGAGTAACAGATATTTGAGTTTAGGGGGCAGGAGTCTTGGGGAGGCTTCGTATCATCTGAAGCTGTCCAAGCTTTTTCAGGGCTGTCAGTAAATCCTCTTCCACTGTAGGTGTCAGGCACTATTAACATGCTGTTATTATGGTGTTCATAATCATGTTTTTATATATTTTTATAGTGTCTTTTAGTACTTGTTTTGGGACAATTTCCAAATCCCTCAAGATCAGCCTGTGCATGTTAAACACTGCCCAGAGCCACTCCCCAGCCCCTCCCAAAAAAGGGGGAGCAAAGACGCAGCGGAGCGAGGCCACAAGCCCAAGCCCGTGGAAGCAGTCGGTGTTGGGGTGCTGGCTCCGGGGTACAGCAAAGCCCTGCGTGCTCAGCCACAGACACGAGTCCGAGCTTGCACTAGAGCTAGGGAAATGAGGCACAGCAAGGCTAAGGGCCAGATCGATAAAGACATTTAAGCATCCTCCTCCGAGCCCCCATTGATTTCAGTATCTAAATACATTTGGAGTGCTGGGTCTATACGGCCAAGCCAAGGTCAGAGCAGAAGTCTGTAGCAGCGAGGGGAGTCGGACTCAGGACTCCTTCCCAAGCCAGATGCGAGCATCCCGAGTGATGGGGCTGTCCTTCTCCTTACCCACCAGAGCTAATTTCAAGCTGGATAAAGAACGCTCGCCCCCAGCCTCACACCACCTCTGAGAGATCGATACCAAACCCCGTTTTTTCACACAGGCTGGAGCGTGGAGCCCTGATTAACCCTGCTCACGCTGTTTCAGATCAAAGCAGCAGCCCCAACTTGCCAACCATCGCTTGCTCGCCTGGCTGCTGCGGCAGCGATGGAGGGACGGCACGCTGCACGTGGGGTGGGCAGCGGAAATGTTCTGCTGGTTACTTTATTTCTCTGCTTTGGGGCTGGTTTACAGCTGCTATAAAGGATGATAATAAATCAAGGGCGATACTATAAAATGCAGGAACAACCATGGTTAGAGCCCAAAAGAGACTGACTCCCTCTGCCAGCCCCAGAAACACAGGAGGAGCAGCTCGGTTTATCTTTCCCCCTCCCCGTCGTCTTTACAGCTACCCTGGGTAGCAAGTTCCAGGGGTGAGGCGAACCTGATGGAGTCTCCCATTATATGAACACGCCGGCAAGGCATGCTGAATAATGTGGGCTTTTTTTACAGAATGTGCTTTGCATTGCAGAAATTTTATATTACTCTCTCTTCTGCTCTCTCTTGTTCTCTTTGCCCCCACCTGCTCTCAAATTTACAGGCAGAAGATTGGTCCAGGGGGAAATAAACTTCCTAAAGAGCACAGCATTCGCTGATAAAGAAAGGAAAAACCAGTGAAGAAAATGATTACGACGCCTCATGTGTTACGTGCTGCTTTAAGAGTCAGATTTGTTTCTTTTATTGCCAGACAAAAATGTAATTAAAAGGCTGCAGCGTCAGCCAGTTGCAACTGAACTTGTTGCATTTGTTAGCAGACAGGACCATTAGCATCTTTTGTGTCTGGGTCTTTTAATCTCTGAGGACCAGTCATCCCTTCCTCTGCCTCGGCGCAGATATACAGCCGGTCCTGCGAGGCAGCAGGGATGTACCGGGTGAATGGTGCTGTGTAGGCTTCAGGCGCTGCCTTCCTTCCCGTCTTCTGCACTGAAAAATTAACTGCGTGCTTTTATTTTGTTTTCCCAGGACCCTGCAGGGATATAAAGTGGGGTTCTGAGGGGGGGGGCTGCCTGCCCCTTCCCCATCCCNGGTTTCCCACCCCANACAGGCTCATGCTGCAACCCCCTTGGGGACNCCGCTTGGGGACATCAGCCTGACCTGGCAGCAGATCACACGCAGAGGAGAGGAACCCCGCCGAAATATGAGGGGATGAGCAAGAGGAAAGAACAAAAGTGACGGCCTGGGACGGAGGGCTCGTGCAGTGCTGGCGTGCCGGTGTCCCCCGCTGAGGCTTGGGGCAACGGGGCAGCTGCTGAACAGGATGGGTCCTCCAACACCCTCCACCCTGGCTTGGCACTGCCCTGGCAGCGAGCAAGAAGGGCGAGAAAGGCACACAGACATCCAGGCCAGGCAGGGGACGGTGGGATGTCACCGGCACAGGGGACCCCGCTGCCCCTGGGTGCGTTTTGATGATCTTTGCCTGGGAGCTGCTGCCCAGAATCTCAGCGCGAGGCAGCACGAGCGGTGCGTACCCTCGTATTTGTATTTGTCAGCGTTTCCATGGTGATGCGAGCCACCTTCTCTCCCCTTGTGCGCGCACACACACGCGCAGGCACACGCACAGGCTCACACGCGGGCGCGCACGCGTGAACACCCGCTCAGCACACGCGTGCTCACCTGCACGCACGTGTGCTCGTGCACTCTGATGCCTGCACGCACACACATGTGCACACAGATGCACGTGCACACACGCACGCCCACGTGCACGCACACACAGCGAGCTTTTCTCCCTCTCCCTTTGCCTCCGCTTCCCATCCGAGGGCAGGTTCCGCAAGCCTCCGGGCTTTGCTTGCTCCTAACAGGCACTAACAGCAGGCTGCTGCCGGCGTCAGCGCTGGTGGCTGAACACCGATAAAATAAAACTACAGAGGTGAAAGCTGCGGTTACAAGACAGAGCTTTTATTTGTTTCTCTGTCGTCAGACCGTTGGCACACATGTTCTCCATCACTGCTGTTCGGGTGCTCGCCGGGGCTGTCACCACCCCAGGTCACCGGAGAATGGCTCATTACTGGCATTTCACAAAAACAACTGAAAAATCATCCTTTTTTGCCCCAGTGCGGGTTCCAGCAAAGGAACTAATGATCTGTGGTAGCTCTAGCAAACATCACGGCTGGGACCGGTGTGCTGCTGGGGCGGGCAGTGCGTGGTGGGAGACGAATGTCTGGTCCCCCGGGTTTGCTGCTGTAAGAGCCGGGGCAGGAGGGAGAAGCGGAGCAGCGATGCTGAGCCAAGTGGTGCGGGAGGAGCTGGGGGTGCCTCCGAACGGCCCAGCATAGGTGGGGATGTTAGAGCCGGGTGATGCTGGGTGCTAGGGCTGGAAATCCCATCTCTTGTGCCCTCGTGGGCAGGACCCCCAGCAGACCCAGTGCCGGTCGCCTCACCAGTGCTCACCAGGCTGCGCCAGCCTTGCTACATCGCGAGCCTGCAGCGCTGCCTCCTTCACCAAAACAGATCCCTCATTAGCCAGGGCTCTGGGCTCCGGCCATGCTCCCCAGCCTCCCCGATCCCGTCAACCTCTCCCTCCCAGCTCCTCCCGGGCCTCTTCTCAGAGGCTTGCCAGGAGCCCGGTGCAGGGATGCTGTCCCCTTCCGCACCGCCTCGTCCCCAGAAGAGCCGGGAGGCGAGCGCAAGGCTTTCTTCCCTTCTTATTTTTTTTAATTGGAATCTCTGCTGATTCTGCTAATTAAGTTCTTTGCCTGCAACTAATATTGTGCTGCTAATTCCTCCCCAGAATGATTCCTCCAGCAGTCACAGAGGTTATGTTCACTGGCATCCTTCCACAGCTCCTTTGTAAAAAAAGAAGAGCCCTTTTTAATCGCTGCGAATGACTCATCTACAAGCAGACTTCGTCCTCTGCCTCGCCGTGACCACGGGGTGCGAGGGAGCAGCACGGGCAGGCGGTGAGCCCTGCCTGCCCTGCCAGCTCCCGCAGCACCCCGTGGGCTGAGTCCTTGCAGGATGGGACCAGGCGAAGGGAACCTGGCAGCCCAGCCAAAAGCCACCACGTTGTCCCCTGTCCTTGCTGCGGCAGCCGGCGCTCAACCCCTCTCCCCACAGCTCGCCGGCTGCAGCCCTGCGTGCGGGGACTCGGGGCGAAGTTTAAGCCTCAGCTGCTTTGCGAAGTGCGATGAGTCCCGCTCAAGAGCCTGGGCTGCTCCACGCACAGGATTTGGCCCACGTGTCTCCATTGGTGCAGTGCCGATGGGGCTCCGTGCCCCGGACCAGCGCTCTGTGCCCTTCCAGGGCACCGGGCTGTGATCTGATCTAAAAGGCTGCTTGCTCACACGCAGCATGAAAATTCAAGAGCGCTTTGATATTTTGCCTCTCTCCCCGTTTCTCCTGCTTTCTATTTTTATAAATAATACCTGGTCTCGAACTGAACAGAATACCAAGCGTGCAATTAAATCCCCGAGTGCCAGCGCTGCCTTTGAGGAGGGCTTCGAAGCGTCTCTCCCCGGAGGTGGCGATGCCACAGCAAAGCCGCAGCCGGCTCAGACCCTCATGGAGGAGCAGGAGGGCTTAGCAGGGCCTGACCCAGCTCTGGCTGCCTCCAGAGCCTGGGCACAGCCCCGGGTGTCCTCACTGGAGACAGGATTGAACCCACGCATCACCTCCGAGCTGCACCCCGGCTCCCCCAGGAGCAGGGCTCACCTCCCTAACGTCTTTGATCTCAATTCCCATTAATGCCAGCGAGCTGGGGTGGGAGCAATCGCTCTCCCCGCCTGCTGTGAGCTGGCTTAAGCGCTGCGTTGCTGGAAGGCAAAACCCATCAGAATTAAGAGGACAGAGCAGGGAGAATAATGCACATTCTGCGTGTGCAAATAGGGGAGAGAAAACCTGGGACCTGGGGTTTTTTTGTGCACGAAAACGTATTCACGCTGCTTTGATGTATCTTGGGGTTCTCCGCAGGTCGGGTGGAATGAGCCCTTTGCCTCTGCTCTGCTCACACCTCCGGGCAGCGGAGGAAGCCGGGCTGAGCATGGGCCAAGCATGGGGAGCTTGACGATCACAGGTGCCTTAGAGCCACCCCAGGGCTGCTCTAGGGCCACCAGCCTTGGGCACGGACCACAGGGATGAAACCCCACGGCAGTGTGAGCCGGACACGGAGCCGGGGCTGATCCAGGGAAAGGGGTGGGCTTGCAGCCCTGGAAAGCAGATGGGAGCCGGGGGAAATGCTCCCCGCTGGAGCTGCAGCCAGCTCCTGACGCTGGCAGGCAGCTCGGGAGGAGGAGGGCTGCGGGGTTGCCATGACAATCAAGCATCCACAGATTCTCGGATTATTTATCTTCGGTTTTGTTTTGGCTGGGTGAAAGTAAGCCTTGCTTCTGGGCTCAGGGCTATCAGCGGGCTGCGGGCACAAGGGAAAGGAGGGTGGGAGCTCAGCCCATCACTCGGTAGCACAGGAATGGACATCATAGAAGATAAGACATAAAATTAAAGGCATGTCCACAAGTCACTTGCTCAGCTCCAAAAAGGAGACCTTTACCAAAAAGAGGAGTTCACAAATATGAACACTAACAAAAGATGTTGAGCTTTGGCTGGGTTATTTGCCATTTGCCTTCTCAGGTACTCTGTAGCCCCAAATCTCCCATGGATCTACAATTACCTGGTACCATGAGGCCACGTTATCTTATCTGGCACCACAAGGCCACGTTATTATATCTGGCACAAGGCAGTACAGGTTTGGACTTCTTTAAGCAGTTCATTTTGATGTCCGGATAGATTTGGATTGGGCCCGAGATTTGCCTGCAGGGCCTGAATTGCTGCTGGATGACTGTCTGCTCGGAACGCTTTTCAAAGCAATTTCCCAAATGCAAGAGAGGTGATTGAATGACACTCTGATTTATGGTATTTCACGCCACCTCCCTCGCTCCCGTGCTGGAGCACCAGAGCATCGCGCATGCTTTGAGCCGTATCCGCGGCCGGGCTGATGGCACCTGCAGAAATTAAAGATGCTTGATGAGGAGCCTGAGCTTGTTCCAGATGTCTCTCTGCAAATCTGCTGTCACTCCGGCTACAGAAAACAAGGCGACCGTGGGGAGGTTTGGAGTTGCCGATAGCTGGGAACTTCTCGGTGAGGTGTAAAACAGAACAAGTGTCACTTCCAGAGCTGGGAGAGACCCGAGCGTTTGCCAGCCCATGTCACCCGCTGTCAGCTTCCAGCCTCCTCCCCCTTTATAGGAGCCATTGCTGTAATTGCTCCCAAGTCTGATCACCGATTCCTTTTGATGCCTTCAGTGTCACTGTTATGTAAATGCCAGTGTGAGGATGCTGTATATTTTATGGATGGTGTGTTTGCCGACGTCCCCGCGTGTGTGTGCAGCTAAAGGGATACCTTTGATTGTCAGATCAAAGAATCATGAGGAACATTAAGGACAATAAGAGCAAAGAAAAATCAGGAGCCTGTGGTTAAATTGATTTGATTTGATTTTGCCAATAGAGGTCAGTATGAAGTATTAAGGCTCCTGAAATTGTACAAAGAAATCCCATTACTCAAGGAACAGACGGGCTATTTTCAGAGAGGAAATGATGGGAGGGAGCGAGTGAGAGAAAGGTGGCCAGAGCCAGGGAGCTCAAGGTGGTTTAGGAGGAGATGTTGTACTTATAAAAGGAGATGTTCTGAGTACAAATTCCAAGCTGACAGAGCTGGGAGACTGAGCAGTGCTTTCCTCAAAGGGGCCCCGTATCTTCTGTGAGGTGGCTGATGGTCAGACCATCACCGGTCTCACCGGATGATGAGAAGTCAAGAAAGGGCCATGGCAATGCCTTCCTTCTCCCCAGCCCCAGAGGCTTCCACGGACAAGAGGGAGAGCTGGGGTCACAGGGAAAGGGAGGAGAGGACGTCTGGATGCAAACCCCCTTCCTCAGCTCTTGGACACAAGTTCTCCTGCTTTGACCTCATCTCCAGAGGGCTTCGCTGCCCTTCTTCTATTGCTTCGAGCAGCCTTTGTTTCCCTGGGTATTCCCGGGCAAGCTGTGCCGCTCCTGATGGTGACCCACTCACCTATTTTAGGCCATCAGCTTGACTTGACTTCCCCAGCTCAGGGATGACAGCCCACCGGGGTGTCTGCTGAAATGAAAGCATCTGCACTCAGAGCCCATCTACAAAAGGCGCTGGGGGAGGGGTGGCTGGCAGGTGGGCACCTTGCTTTATTTTCCGCTGGTGTGGCTCTGACAGTGAAGCCTCCATAAAAGTTCAATGCAGAGGAATAAATTCAGCTGACAGAGCTTCCCCCTGAGCAGCAACCCCATCCCATATCAACAGATGCCTTGAGATGGCCAAGGAGCATCTGCAGGCTCTGGGCTGCCTGGTGTTGGGTCACCCACAGGAGCAAGGGTCCCAGCTGGAGCTGTCACCCATGGGTGGGAGGAGGAATGAGGACTTTCCTTTGCTGAGGATGGGTATGAGCTGATGATGCTGAAGGAGCCTTAGATGAGGAACACCTTCACAGAATCATAGAATGGTTTGGGCTGGAAGGGACCTTTAAAGGCCATCTAGTCCAACCCTACTGCAATGAGCAGTGACATCTTCAACTAGACCTTGTCCAAGAGCCACCAGCTCTGTGTTTCACAGAAAGCTCAGCTCTCCAAGCTGCCACGCAGCAGTGTCAGTGCTCCCACAGCTCAAAAAACACAGAAGTGTGGGATTTGGCTAAACGACTGGAAGGTGGAAACAACCTTTAGAAAGCACTCCTTGGGAGGGGAGGAGGGGAGGGAAGGTTTTCCAAGAAACACCACCCCCCGTGTGGGGAGGACAATGACGAACGAGGTGAATTTGGAGGCTGCGGAGAAAAATTGGCAGGGTGTTGAAAATTTGCTGCCAGGTTTGGGGGAGCTTTAAATGACATTTAATTAGCGGCATTCAGGTGGTCACAAGACTGTTGAGGCACAGTGGCAGCAAAAAGACAGTACTGCAGTTCCTGGCATTTGTTAATTAAAGCCACTCCTGACAGAGACTAATGACTTTTTAATGAATCTGTTGTCTTAATGTCTTATTAAGTTTTGACTTTCCCTTTCTATCCCCTTCGAGATCCTCTGCCCAAGCTCCCCCCGCTGCCAGCCATTCTCCTGCGAGCATCGGCATCCAAGCGAAGGGACCGAGGCTTCGCCGGGAGGCATGAGGACGGCTCCTCTCCCTTCCGCGCACGGCCAGATCCAGCTGAGAGGAGCAGAGGGGGTGGCACAGCTCCCGTCTGTGGGTGACAGAGCCCCAGGCTCTTCAAGCAGGGGAACACATGGAGAAATGCTGGCTGAGAGGGGACGGAGCGAAGGCGATGTGCTGCCTCTGGTGCCACGCTTGCTCCTTGTCCCTGCTTCTCCCAGCCCGGAGCCCCTCTGCCTCTTCCTCTCCTGCTTTGCTGGTGGGGTTGGCAGGGTGAAGGACAACGCTGGAGAAAAGCACCTTTCCCCACCACCTGGGATCTAGAAGGATGCAGAGCAGAGGAACCAAACCCAAGTGAATCCATTATTCTGTACCATAAAAAGCAGAAAATATCCCCCTGGGATGGGTAGCTGCTCTCTGGAGATGGGCTGCAAGAGCACGCACTGACACAGCCTCTGCTGCAGAGTTACGTGTGGGTGGAACAGCTGCTCTTAGGGGGGCTTGAAACTCCTGTGCAGGCTCTGGATGGGGGAGCAGCGAGGACAAAGGTGGCCCCAGGGTAGCAGAGACCGGTGTTGGAGATCGGCCCCAGCCTCTGCGGCTGAAGCTCAGTCTGGATGTCTGCAGGGAAGTCACATTCGGCCAGCTCTCCTCATTCTGCCAGGCCCACGGACCAGGAGATAGGTAGGCAATCAAGCCCCTAATTCTGCTTAATTTGGGCCACACATTTAACATGAAGACATGGCCCTACAGAAGGTGAATGACACACATATATAACATAAATAAAAGCCCCAGGAACAGACCACGGGCAGTCTCCAGCACCCAGGTCTGCGCACACATGCACCGGGGAGATGCACCGGACCGCACACGCGTGAACACGTGTGTGCAGACTCAACCGCACGGGCAGCAGGCACACAGGGGCACACGTGCGTACCCAGGTGTGCATACATGCACACACAGCGTCGCTGCGGTCTCAGCCCTGGGACGCCATTAAGCTCAGTGCAGCAGAATTTTTAGCGATGAAGTGCTGTACGAGAGTTGCCAGAGAGCAGCAAAGACACTAAGCCCAGGTATCTGTCAGCCGGCCAGCAGGTTCAATACATCAGGCATTAGCCCTCAGCAGAGCTCTGCAGAGCACTTGGCATTTAATCCTCCTTTCCTGAGCCTCTGCTCAAGGACATGCATGCTTGGACACGCTCAGACACCCCCACACAATTGCACATTCATGCTCATCCAGACAGTCCCGCCTGTCAGCACGTTGGCCCAGGAACACGGTGCACACGTCTCCTCGGTCCCAGTGTGGTCGTGGCTCATGTCACCCGCTGCGATGTGCACACAGTGGTATGTGGACACGCATCGGCCACGCGTGTTTTATAACCAGGATGAGTGCACGGATTCCAACACCGCCGGGGACATGTCTGGATGCTCAGGGACTCCCACACCCACCCTGGGCCCCAAGGACCCCACAGAGGGTCCCACCCAAGGACGGATATGTCCCCAGCTCCTGCCCTGTCCTGCTCCCTTACACTGAAACGCAGGCAGCGCTCGCTCCTCCGTCCCAACTCTCTGTCCCCAAATGCAGCCAAATGCCAAAGCATCCAAGGCTCAGGGCAGAGCAGGATGGCAGGGGAAGGGTAACGCTGCCATCTCTAAGGCGGTGAGACGTGGGGAGCCTGGCAACCACCTCCCCACCACCCATGGGAAAAACCATGAACTGGGGCTTTATCTCTCGGAGCCACCATCCCCGCTGCCGAGGCTGCCAAGGGATTTAGCTCTGACAACCTCTGCTAATCTGGGCGGCTGGAGGGAAGCACGGGTCTCTGCTCTCCCCCGCTTTGCGCCTGGGCTGGAGCGAAAGCATCCCGCTCCATCCTCAGCGCTGCTGCAAAGCCCCCGCAAAGGAGGAGTGAACAGCAAAGCGTTTTCACCAGTGCTGGACTGGAGAAATCTCTGGACAGGTAATTGAGGACAGAGCCATGCCACGCTTTTCTAGCCCTCTCTGCTCCGTGGCCAGGTGCTCTCCATGGGTGCCACTACACTGATTGAGAAGGAAATGTATAGTGGATTCAATGGGAGGACAGAAGGAGGGAGAGAAAATGCAGAGAGGGCACCAAAGGTACACACAGGAGAAAAAAAAGGGCTCTGAAAATGGGGAGCGTGCAATGAAGTGAGCAAGGACTTCTGCTAATCTAAGGCCAAGAAATAAATGCAAATGGTTCCTTATGTGGAGGAAACCAACTGCCTCATTGTTGAAGCACTGGGCAGGATTCAGCTGATCTTGACTCTCCTCCTGGCTCTGCTACAGATTTCCTAACGTGACTTTGGACAAGGCACTGTTGGAACCGGGTATTTAAACAGGTTTTCCCCAAAAGCAGAGTGCAAAATATTGCAGGATCCTAATTGCATTTGTTTGTCAGGCATCACTCTAGCTAAAGAGGTTCCCAAATGCTCTGGGTAGGAGCCCACGTCCCACTGACTGTGAGGCTGACGCTCTGCTGACAGTCCCCGGTGTTGACATCCTTCGGAAGAGCAGCAACCAGAATCCACTTCAAAGAGAGCACAAAATCACAAAAATAGATCCAGTTTCTACATCTATATTTAACACTGTGTTCTCCTTGGAATGGACTAAGGCTACGGCAATTAACTAATGATGAGGATGATTAAGGATTGCTCTTGTGCTTTACATTTATAGCATCTCTCCTACTTCTTTTCTGAATAATAATTCCTTGCCTTTGCAACACCAGCAGAACATTCCCAGGAAACCAAGAGGTAAAAGGCGAGGTAAATTAGGAAGGTGACCCACTAAATGGTTCAGGGAAATGAATAAATCTGGTGTTTACCTATCCCCAAACCAGGGCAAGAAGATCAGTCCCAGCCAGGATTTCCCCACAGCTCTCGGGTGACAGCGAACGGCTCCAGCACGGGCTGTGCAAGCACAGAACTGTCTCCAGCTGATAATGGAGCTCGAATAACAAACCACTGGGACTGCTGGTGGGGACGCATTCAGACCCCATCCTCCGGAGCGCGGGGCTTGCCCTGGGCTGTACGGGCTTTACGCGATCTCTTTTCTGGCAGGAGCAGAAAGCGCTGATTTCACATGTAAAGATGCCATTTTGTTGGTGTAAGGGTGGCATGGAAGAAAGTAGGGGAAAAATAAAGAATCACCAGAATAAAAATAGATGTGAGATAAATAGGAGGAAGGAATCAGGCTGGCTATCGAAGCCACGCTTCTGCTACCCCGCGTGAAGGGCAGGGGAGTGAGCGGCCACTGCTCACGGGGTGGCTGGAGAGTGTGTGAGTGACCATCGTTTCTGCCATCTGCTATTCTGCGAGACCCCCGCCCACCCCAACCTATTCAGCATCACTTCAGCAGCGAGAAATATTGTTCTTCTCCCTGAGACTGAAAACAAACAGAGCATGAAACAACAACAAAAAAATCAACTAAAATAATTACAGGTTACAACCAATCAATTGGAGCTGTGTAAATAGCCTTCAGGCAGGCGTCAGACAGAGAGTTCGTTGCTTAACATGCTCAGTGCTCGCTCGCTTCCCCGGACGCCTCCGCAGCCACCACGGCTCGGTGATGGGATGGACTGGAAGCAAGGGCTCCACGGGCACCACAAACCATCCTCCTGGCATTGCTCTGCCCTCCCGTGATGGGGTGGTGAGCGGGAGCTGGGACAAAAGGACCCAGCCGATCAACCCTGAGTCGGGCGGGCTGGAGGACATCAGTCCATCGCAAGCCCAGGCTGCCCGCGGTGGGGAGCGCTCCTTGTGTGGGATCCCAGATGGGTTTGCACCGCTCCTGCTAAAGCCCTGATGCAAATTCTTCCAGAAAGCAAACGATCAAACCTGCCATCGCTAGAAGCCAAGGCTGCGGCTTCAGGTTTCGTCATGAAGAAGATGGGGGAGGTTGGAGGGAAGGGTCTGATGTTTGCTCCTGTATAATCTCAGGAAGCAGATGGGGGCCCTGGGCACAGACTTTCAACAGCAGCCTGCGACAGCCCGGCGCGCTTGCAGGATGCCCTACCATGCATTCATAAGCCTCTCGTAGCACAGACTGTCCTTAGGTATTCAGGCAGCTAATTCTTAGAGACACTCTGCTCAAAATGAGAGGTCAAAACCGTCGTAGTGGTGAAAGTTTTATGGCTTGCAAGCCTCATTACAAAACATTTTGAGGAAACAAGACAGGAACAATTTTCTAGGGTGTTTCTTTTGCATCCAGAAACCCCGATGAATATCAACGCCACGCATTAGCTGCCAGCAGCATCCAGGTGCCCCCCTGCCCCGCTGCGCTGCAGCAGCCTCGGAGGTGGATCTGATGGGGTTTCTGGTTGAATGTCTGGTGGTGTAGACCCATCCAGGGCAGGTTTCTGGAGCAGGAGTGTGGACAAGGGCACAGTCTGATCTTCCCCTTGCAGCAACCACTGCATTGCTGTGGGTCACCCATGGCTTGGTTCCAGATAAATATCCTGGCAGGTGACACACGTGGGGCTTACCAGGAGCACCTCAGGTCCCCCTCACTCTGCCTTTCACAGGATTGTCCCACCTCCAGTGGCTCCTGGATGTTGCCATGCTGGGGAGCTGCCCCAGCGAGACATGGGGTGGCACCTCCTCTTTGAGCCCTGTGCCTCTGATGGGACCCTCTGGGAAACTTGGGCACACAACTGCTGGGTGCCTGTGAGGTCCCACCAGCATTGGTCTCCCCGTCACGGTCCTAGATGTCCCCTGTGGAGGGGCAGCAGGCACTGTCCCATGGATGTCCTCGCTGCAGTGGTGGGACCTCACTGTTTGCCCGGTGTCGCCAACACTCTGCAGCTGATCTATGGCCACCAGAGACTCATTCCCGCTGATCGATCTCCCGCAGCTCCTGTGCATGCTTAACCAGATGCTAATTTAATGCTGTGGTCAACTGGCAGTGTATGAAGACTAATGAGAGCTAATTCTGCAGAGCACTGCTCACGAGGGGACAACCCGGCGGCGTGCAATGCTGCTCCGGGGTATCTGGGAAGCTCAGGACTCGTGGATGGGGCCCGTGAGGCTGCCCACCTTCCCTCCACTCCTCTTCACACGGGATGTTCAGGGGGATGCTGCAGTTCAGTCACAAGCCATAAGTGTAAGATGGAGGAATTTCATGGCTGATGATGCTGGAACACAGGCTGGGAGACTGCAACAGCCTCTTTGGGATGGAGTGTTGTGGGCACCGTATTGGATTTGTTAGGGCAAGGCTAGAACTCAGTAAATGCCTCCCAGAAAATCATTTTCTGGACAAATCTTGGCTTGAAACTTGCTTTTGAGCAGCTTATGAGTTTCCTGGCCAGATCTTCTTTTAAAAATCAATCGTGGAAAACTTCTCCACCAGCTGCTCAAATGGTGGCTAACGCACAAGCAACAGACAGGAGATTTTCAGTATGAACAGCTTTGGCGAGCTCTGGATCAGTTACTCCCCTTGTGACTCTGCTCCCCAGTGGGATGGCTCTTTGAACACTTGTGGTAGTGAGCTCTGAAGGCATTTTCTGGAAATATCTCTCAAAGTTGCCTGAATTTGGCTGTTTGCTCAAACACACATGCCAAGAAATTCATTAGTAAACTATTAATGGAAAAGAACACAAAGTCTGAGCCCTCCTCAAGGAGCTCACAAATGAGAAACTTGGCAGTTGGCTGCTTTCATCACGATTAACATCCAACACCTGAAAAGTGTTGGAAATTCAAGATGCTGAGCACCTGTGTGAGAGCAGCTCTGCAAATAAAATTGCTGTGTGGGAGGGGCTGCTGCCCTTACACCTGTGGTGCCTTGAGGCATTGTGGGTGATGTGTTGGGGTGGTGTGTCCCCCCATTCTGAGCATGCTGTAGCTGATGAGGAAGCCTTGGTGCTGGCTGAGGTGACCAGGGCTGCTGGGAGATATGGCTGCAACCAGAGACTCTTGGTGTTACTTGCTCCCAGCTCCTGCAGAAGACTGAGGACTGGAGCTGTGGGAGTGATCCTGGGCTGCCCTGTGTGTGATAAGGTAAGGAAGGAAAACTGGGTGGGAGGAAGGGGTGCTGAGCTGTTGCCCATGCACAGGGAGAAGCAGCTCCCAAAGCCTTCGTCTCACTAGTGAACAGGTTGTGGTGAGCGGCTGGATTTGGGAGGGTCCAGCAGCCATCAGGTGCTGCTGAAATAGCTTAACCTGGTGAATCCTCCCTGAAATGGAAGGTGCTGACTGGTGGAGTTTGGTGATATTGGGTCTGGCTTTGGGAGACTCCAAGGGAAGTGAAGCAATGAGCAGGTTACTATTCCAGTGGTTAAAACCAGCCTGTAAACCAGTGCCTGCCTGGCAGCCCACTGGTGCAGATGGGTTTTGTTGTGTGTCCCTGTAGTAGGTAGCACTGGTTTCCTCAGCTCTCTCTGATAGCTTGGTTAGACCTGGTGGCTGACTGCGTGGGATGTCCTCAGTGGAGAAAGACTGTACAGTCAGTTCTAGTTGAGAAATGTCACAGGCAAAACCCTCAGTGCCTGAAGACGTATATTCCTCCTTTCCTGGAAGGAATAACGCAGAGCAGGGAGGGAGACACGCAACGGGTGACACACAAGTGTTACTGAAGAAGTTGTAAATAACTTTCCATGCTTGAATCCCTTTGCAGTGTGAGGTGTTGGCTCTGTTGTCTGTGTTCACGCTATATAAATATTTATGGCTCCTAATGCAGAGGTTTGTCACGTGTAATGACGTGAAGTTAACGTGATGTTGTCTATAGGTGACACCCTGCACTGAAGGAAAGCAGCTCATGTCCTCCTCGGCTCCTGGGGAAAATGCATTAGGAACGCTTTACATGTAGCAAGAGCACCAGGGAATGGGGTGTGGAAGAGTGATTTCCTCCCCAGTGTGATACTTAAAGATAAGGGAGGGGAAGCTCAGAAAATTAGCTTGGCCTTTCTGATGCCTCTAAGATGGGAGTTGATGTGAAATCACCCCCCTCCCTGTGAGCATCCCTCCCTGCAGGACCAGGGCAGCAGTGAGCATGCCTGTCCTGGGAGTGGTGAGGAGGCACCTTTCCAGCTCCAGGGGAGCCTGGAGGCTCTCTAGGCTTGTTCCCAACAGCAGCTCTGGGTCACTGCTGGCTTGGTGGGAGCAGAGAGGTCTCCTGTGCAGAGCTGCTCCTGGCTGAGCCCCTGGAGGTATGGGGGGAGCCGGGGTTGCTGCACCCTTCTCTGCTCCATGCTGGTATTTCAGAGGTGAGGGGGAAGGCAAAAGGGGCCAAGGTGGCCCCCCATCACTTGTCCTGTGTGTCCCCCGGCATTAGTGACACCCTCCACGGAGAACACTGGGCCGGTGCCCCCCTGCAATGAGACTGAACCCCCATCCACACTGTCGTGTGAGCCATCAAGGGTGTCACCATGCTGTGCAATAGGGTGCAGCCCCCCTCACACATGCCACTCTGAGCCTGCTCATCATATTCCTCTGCCTACCCCTCAACCACACTTTTTTTTTTCCCCCTCTTCTATTGTTCTGCGTATTTCAGCTGCTGGAGGCTTGGAAACAATCTCCCAGCCTCCCTGATTGTTCTCCTCACCTACCGCTGCTCCTCTGAGTCATCCTGCTATCTCGAAGGGCAGGCACAAAGGTCTCGGAGATATCAGATGCGACTCAGCCAATACCTGGCTGTTTGGTTGGTTTTTGCATCTGCGATTCGTCTTCAGAGAAGTGAAGGGGCTGGGGGAAGGGAGAGAGACTAATAGAATTAATCCCCTGAATTTATTATGCAAAAACTTGGCACCCTGCCAGTCTCTCTTGAACAAATGGTCAATGCTGTTCTTTAATAGCATTAAGCAAAATTACAAATCGCAGCGTTGGTTAATCAATCTCAATAGGTTCCTCTGTATGAAGCTTTTTTAACTGTCTCCTGGAAAAGACTGTAGCAGCTGATGCTTTTCTTCTCCTAGTTTTTGGCATTATCTGGAATTGCTAGAGAGATTCTCGTTGTTTTTGTCTCTTCTGAAGTCCTGGGTTGCTCAAGGCCTGCATACAAACCAAAAACAAATTAATAAAAGAGACTCTCACGTGCTCATCTTCACACCAAACCTTGTGCAAGCAGTGAGAACCAGGGCTTGACTCAGCCCTGGAGCTGGGCATGGCTGTGCCCCAAAGCCAAAGCCCCGGCGCCCTTGGGCTGAGCCGGGTGGCACAGCCATGGTGGGCAATGGGTGTTGTGGGGACACAAGGGTGCAGTGAACTAGCAGAGCTGCTGCCTGAGTAAATATAAAATTTTATAAGTAAAAATATGTTTTAAATGCAGAAAGGCATTTTTTTATACACTAAGCAACAGTTTGGAACCAAAGCAAAGCATGCTTGGGTCTTGTTTTTATTTCAGTATTGCTTTCTTGTGTGAACATATGTATATATGTATTAATAGTCAGTGATGGTTTGCATACAGTGTGTGGATATATCACAAAAATGCTAACACACGACTATATATATGCATGTATCGTATGTATAGCTATATACTGCGCACCACTGGGTTGGTGCAGATCTGTCTGACATTTATTGGCTCCGTTTACCCACCTGTGGATTAACAGTATGCCTGCCAGGGGAGTGAACTCCCTGCTTTATCAGTAAGTCTGGCTGCAGAGTGGGTGCTGCTGCCAGCAGCAGCCTGTGCCCGTGTGCATCGGGTGGTTCAGGGCATGCTGTCCTGCTGGGACTGAATGCAGCCTGTGCCTGTGGTAGCTGCTCTTCCTGCAGGTTCTGTGTAAAAGGTGGTTAAGCTCCAGCTGGGGTAAAATGGCTAAAATGATGAAAGGAGCAGCCCAAGCTGATGGGGGAAAGAGGTGTGTATGCAGCAGGGTGCCAGGGCTGAAGGGGTGCTCTTTGGGTGGCACAGTCTGGGTGAGCTTAGGGAGCCAGAAACATTGCAGCAGCAGGTAGTAAAGAAGGCAGAAACCCCAAAAGACCAGAGGCAGCCTTGCGAACCCGGCCTCTGAGAAAGCTTTCCAAGGTGAGTGGCTGGAAGAAGAGACTTGAAACTGGGCTCTGAAGCTGCCTTCAAGCTGTTGCTTGTGTCCTGCAGTCCTGGAGGAAGGACTCGAGTAATAGACGGGTTTGCTTCCAAGAAGTGCCCATTTACCACCTACTTCATGTTCTCATGAGAACAACCAAAATACACCTCTTAGGTCCAAAGTACTAGTTATGTGTAAGGTCACTTCTAGCTTATTTATGGGTTTTCCTGGCTAAGGTATGAATAGTCACATCAATATACATAGATGAGTGTACTAAGCTGAGACATTACTGCCCCCAGGCCTGGGTTTTTAAAGGCATTTTTGACACCTTTATAATATACCAAGAGGAAATAATCTTGATGATATATGCAGTGCTGGAAGGGAGAGGGCAAGCCAGCCCTCCTGGGGTGGAGACCTACGCTGGGATGTAAGAAACCATGCCATCTGCTTTTCTCCATGGAGTGTATACAAAGCTGAACAGAGGAGCTCTGGAGAAGGCTGGCTGGAGGAGAGGGATCCCACCAGCAGAATCTAAGCAGACAAACTGGTGGCTTGGAGGGCTTACGGATGACTGACGAACTTGTGGCTGGTCTGGTGCAGGGATTCCTGAAGTCTGGCATCCCTAGCAGGGATGTGCAAGCACTGGGGGCCTGGTGAATGACTGCAAGGGTAAGACCGACTGCGAAGGACTTGGCAGGCAGAGCCATTTCCATTAGAGAAGCCGAGAAGAGAAATCTAGCACTGAGCTTCCCTTGGTGCACCAGCTTCCTCCTCACCTAATCTAAAATTAACTTTACTGTTCAGCTGCATTTAAGCAAAACCAGTTGCCATGGCCACGCCAGGGGCTCCTAGATATAGCAAACGAGGTAATCAGTTAAAATGAATAGCCACAGAGCTGATGCTTGCTGTAGGTTATGTGTGAAGTTCATTCACTTGTTAAACCTAATGGACTGTATTGCCTATGAATTGGAAATGTAAATTCTCTCTTTTGGTGGCTGGAGTTTGAATCAGGCTGGGAAAGCTGGAGGAAAATGTCAAATTAAAAGAGTTAGTCCTGTGGATAATGTAAGCCTATAACGGATCAGAGGGGATTTCTGTGTAGGTTCAAGCCTTAGGTTTGCTGCAAGGCATATAACTGCAAGCTGAGCCCCCCTCGCTGCTTCTGAGAGGGACACAGATATTTATAGCACCTTATGAATGCTTGCTTTGCTGGTGCTTATTAGCTCTGCTATCCTGTTCTGAAGAAAATAAGCTATCCGGTCCTGTTGGTTGTTCACATGGAGGCAGGAACAGAGCCCTGTTTCTATGGCATAGCCTGCGAACCATCAAGAATCTCAAGACACAATGCGATGTGATAAATCTGCTGTAACAGGCACCTGTCTGTCCACCACATCCATGTGATCAGACCTGGGGAGAGCACAGATGCTTCCCCAGGCTGGAGAATGATGCTGGGCAGAGCCCACCATGGGGATGTCAGGAGCGCTGAGTGCCTGAAGAGACTGCCAGCAATGTAGGTGGGCTGTTACTATTTTAATAAGCTTATCCCTGTAGGAAGATCAGTCCTCAGCAGTGGTCCAGATGTCCATTTTGTCTCAGATGAAATCTGGGGAGTGTCCTGCTCCAGAAGCTGAGCCAGGCCCTGCCTCTGTAAGGCTGCAGGGAGCAGAGTCCCTGGCACAGCTTTCTGCAGCCTCAGCACAGCCCTGGGGGTGACAGCCCCTTGCTGACACTGGAGCCAGGGGCAGGATGACCACAGATGTCCTCCTGCTCTTGCTGCTGCCCAGGACAGTCACCCACTGAGGAGGGCTGCCTTGTTGGTTAAAGCAAGTAGTCCTTGGGCTTGAGATTAACATTCCTGCAATACAAATCTGTCAGTGATCCGAACTAGCGATGCTCTGTTCTCCTGATGGTGAGGCTCCTGTTGGATGGATGGGGGATAACCAGGTTGTGTGACTTGCAGAGCCCTGTGAGCAGCAGGGATGGGAGCATCGCAGCTGACTTTTCATGGGAACCCCAACTAGATCAAGTCCAGCACCCCAGCACAGCTCCTCTGCTTGCTAATCCACACGGCGCAGACAGAAGTGCCCTGTACCTGCCTTGCTCTCTGTGCTTAGCTTACTGTAAACCTGTCTTGACCCTACTCCATACAGTCTGAGCCCTGGGATTTCTGCAGGTTCACACTTGAATCGGGGTGTGTGTGCTTGTTCTTAGCATCCTGTGCTCCTCAGGATTCCCTGCGAGGCGGCTGCAAACACGCAGGTAGGCACAACATCCTCGGCTTGCTCATGCTGTGTCTCTGCTGAAGGGTGGAGGAGGCTGAGTCATCTCCTGCCATCCTCCCCCGTGCTCCTGTGCCCCCTCCCAGCTCCCGGAGGTGACGAGCAGCTTGCAGCACAGGGGAAAAGCTGGTCCAGGTGCTGGAGTGGCTTTTGGGAAGTCTGGATTCAGGTCTCTTGCTCTGCCATGCATCTCCTGCGCAGTAAAGTCACGCTTTGCAGTGCCTGTTCTAACCTTACGTTAAGGCATCCATATCTGCTGTCAGTATGTGACATTTCCAGTGTTGGAGTGTTGTACTTATTAAGCTAATCTCTCTCCCTAATTCAGCTTTGACCACCCCAGAAAACAAAATGGACATTATTTTGTCTACTTACGGCCTGTAGCAATTGGAAAATTTTTGTCTCCTGCTAGCCTGGGAGTTTTGATGGGCATATAACACATCATCAGCCTCTTTTATTATCTCGCATCGCAGCTGTAACAGGGACAGTAGTGGTTTTGTGCAGAACGTCCGTATCTATGTCCATATCGATAATTATAGGCCTATATGGACATTATGGACTCGTTCATCACCTGCCATAAATCTGAGCCGCTCCTTTCTCTAACATAGTTATACTGATTTACATCAAGCCAGAATCCACTTCTAAATAAACTTTTGACATTGAGTAATAAGCCTCATTGCAAATCTAGGAGAAATTAGCTTTGCTGTGACATATGGCACAACCTTCAGATCCTAATTGTGCTGGCTCATGCATTCATAATACTACCAATTATTTATGTGATGAGGCAAGATAGTGTGTTTATCAGTAATTTTCCTTCCCTGACAGTTTATGATCGGCCGAGTAGCACCCATTGGAATACTCCAGGCAATTAGCCACTCTGATGTGTGTGGTGTCATCAGATGTGTCGCATAATAAACAAAAAGAAAGATTTTTATGCGTTCAAAGAGGGCCCTGCTTGAGCTGCCAGGTCAAAAATACATCCTGCATGTTGTGACCATAATTGCAGGAGGGTGTGTAATTTGTCATTTCTGTGCCTTTGTCTGAGCCATTCTTGCACACAGATAGGGACGCACATTAACTACAGCCACAAAACTCTACAGCCTGAAAGACTCAGATTTGTCTTGCGGTCCACAGGTTTAGGATTTGCTGCAGCAGCCGGAGCTGTAGATCAGTCGAGCTCTGTATCTCCCTGCAGCACAAATGAATCAGCTCATGGCATGCAGGCACTGAGTCTTGCCCGCTCTGGAGAGGGATTCATCCAGCACTGGGCGTTCAGTGCCATTTGCACCAGGTCTGCTGGGCACAAACAGGGGTTCCCTCAGCTTTTGGGGGTCCCAGCAAGTCTACCAAGCTCAGCATGTAAAACTCAGTTGCTCTTCCCTCGTGCAGCAGGTCTGACCCGGGGCCTAGGAGCTCCCTGGGGTGCCTCTGAGTAGGGCAATCGCCTCTGATGGAGCTGAGACTCTCACCTAGGTGCCTCCCAGGGAGTCTAAAGGGCTGTTATTTATAGACTTCTCTGTCTCCTGTAATCTGTGGAGAAGCAAGCATTGCTGACTGACGTTGCTTCTTCCATTGAATCTTCTGTATTCTTCTGGCAGGATAAATATGTATCTTCAGGTTCGAGGAACATGCTGATACTCCCATGTGAGGGTGTCCGTGCTCACATCTGTGCTACCTAGGCAGGGCGAATGCAGTGAAACACAGACCTGTGTTATCTTGGTGTGCCCAGGGTTGCTTATCTCTTGTGTTTCTTGTAATTTCTCTGGTGAGGTGTCAGCTCTCCCGTTAGTGCTAATCAGCCTTTTCTGACTGCCCCATCAAACTTATCAGATAACAGGGGCTGATAGGAGAAGGCGAGGTGGGAAATGAGTAAATGTGGGATTCGGGAAGATGTTGTAATCCTGAGGCAAGGAGAGGTGTGGCTGCTGCCACGTGGAGGGACTCTTTGCAGCCTGTGCGTGCGCTCAGGTCCTCTGGTGACAAAGATACTTTGTATTAAAGTTCTGTTGCTGGCCACAGCAAACCATCGCTGCTGAAGGGTGTAAGAGCTCAGCTCTGCCAGCAGCCAGCTGTTAGTTCAGTCACTGCTGCTGCCTCTGTCTCAGCATTCACCCTCTTAGTCCTTCTCATCTTGAGGGCATGGCTCTGAGACACCCGCTCTGATCCTACAGCTGCTTTCCCAACCGGGGACTCGGCGCTGGCCATCTCCCAGCCTGGTGAGATAGTGGAGTCTTCGGTGGAACAAGCAGATCGACCATCACAGAGGGAAAGCGGAGGCTGTGTAACTGTGCTCAGGCTGCTGACAGCAGCTGGGTTTAGCCAGAATAATGCAAGGTGTACTGTGTTTCACCCCATCTTCAGCAGCTTGTTGCCCTTACAGTGCAACAGTGAGGGGAGAGGTGCGGGCTGACCTTCTCTCCAGATGGCAGGGCCCACTTCTTAGCAGCTTCTGCACTTAGAGGGGAGATCAGACCCACCTCTTCAGCCCCACATTTACTTTGTCAAATTTCCCCTTAGATAGTTGCGCAGTTTTCTCCAGTAAGCGGAGGGGGAAGGCAGTGAAACGATGGCTGTGAGCAGCTGTATCGCACGTCGCTGCCTGGACATCTGCTCGGAGGGATGTGTGCTCGGCAGACAAAGCTCTCCTCACGGGGCTTTAAACATGATAGTGACACTGGATTGTAAACCACAAATGCTTTGCACAGGGAGTTTAATGGTCAGCTTTTGCTCAGTGTAGTACTTGGAGGGTAAGACAGGCTTTTTTTTGCACCGGGGAATCGGATGTTTGAATTTGAAGGGAGAACCAAACTAAAATTAATGCTTTCAGGTCCATGCTTTTATGTAAATCATTGGGATCCAGATCTGTTAATACAAGGAGGAAGGAACAGCTTTGTTCCTGACTCTCTGTGGACCTGGGTGAGTCAGTTCACAGGGATTTCATGTTGAAGCCCCTCGTGGTGCTGGGGCCATGTCTGGTGTGGGCTGGTGGTGGGCGTTGGGTTTGGTCCATCCAACCCATCTGCACCTCCCTCCCACCCCGAGCTGCAGGGAGCCAGTGCTGCCTCTTGAAGAGTCACGCTCCTGTCCCCTCCCACACAAGACTGAAAATTAATTAATGCCTGTGAGGCAGTTTGGAGGCTGGGTGATGCTTTCAGCATTGGTGTTTATTCCTTCTGAGCAGGACGGGGTCCAAATGGAGCTTCCTGTCGATGAACAGGGCTCACTGGCAGGCTCTCCTCTGCAGCACTCCCCGGGAGCTCTGCCTGCTTTGAGCACAGCTCCTGCTTGCAAAGGATAGATCTGCTCCCATGCTAACACCTGCTAGTGAAAATTGAGTATTTAATAACTGTGTTCTCCGAAGGAGCTCCTCCACTGGGTCAGGCGGGCAGGACCGGGCATGGCTGCTAAGATGCTTGAAGGCTGATGCAGCGGCTCCAGCTGAGCAGTGTTTTCAGCTTCCCAAATCTGCCAGACCAGAGAGAGATAAAGCCAGCTACCAGGCAGCAGCCTGCTGCTGATAACAACCTTCTTCCTCCAAGATCTCTGTTCTGCCAGGAGCGCCCAACACTAGAGCTAATTAGATTTTGTCTGGAGGCGCTGGGATGGGATGCTAAGCTGGGTTGAGATGCTAAGTTGGGTTCCCAGTTTGAGGTGCTGCTTTCACCCTTGCTGACTCCAAGCAGCACAGGCACCTGTAGCTGTTTTTTCAGATGAAAGCGCAGTGCAATGACATACTGGAATAACAGTATCACACAGGCATCCAGCTGAAACAGCTTGCAGAGCCTCACCTGGAATAACGCAGCTGCGCTGTGCCATGCTACAACAGGCAAGAATTTACCCAGCATCTATATATAGTCCCAGCTCTACAGTTTGTTTCCAGGCTGTGTTAAGGAAGACTTTTAAAAATAAGAAGAAACATTGTTTTCCTTTTTTCTGGCTGTGATACTGAGGCTTAACAGACCACTCTGATCAGCTTTGCTCTCCGAGTGACTTGGTGCTAGTGTGTTTTGTAACCTAGGGCAGACTGCTCGAGTTCTTTGCAGCTCAGACCCAGTCAGCACTGGGAGCTTTGTGCCCAGTGTCTCTGGCACTTGTGGGCATCCTTCTGTGGACTGGATCCATTGGGATTCTGCTTTCAATTTGGTATCATTATTCTGCTCAATCTGTGTATATGTATACTATATTTTTTCTTCTCGTGAAAACTCATTGCAGAGTTTGTGGAGCCCTGTGGCAGGGCCTGGCAAGGCAGGCTGAGCTCTTCGGAGGGAGGTTAAAGCTGTAGCCCAGGTACTCAGCAGCAAGTAACAACCAAAAGCTGTCTGATGCAATTCTGTGAGAAGGCAGCACAGCAGGAGCGAGGACTGACTCTCCCCGGGCTCCTCTGCTTCTACCCTCAGCTCATCGGTGGGGCTGGGCACCAGAAGGAATTTTAATTAAAGATTTACTGAAAACGAGGGGTCTAGGAGGGATGTGTGGAAGTTGTTGTTATTGTTACATGAAGGGCCTCTCTTCCTGCACAGGATAGATAACATTTAAAATACATCAGCATTGGGTTTAGCAGAGTGGGACTGACAACAGACAGCTTTAAGCCCTAACTGCACAGGCCAGTGGTGAAAATAGCCAGGGGATGTCTGTCCAGAGCTCTGCTTTCTGAAAACCTCTGTGTGTGTCTGCTGGTGCCAGCGAGCAGGGGAGCGCAGAGCTCCCTCCTGCGCTGCCAGAGCTGGCTGGTCTGGTCCCCAGCATCGCTGCGATGCTGCTGCAGCCGTGGGTTTGCTGCCTGTGATGGGAGAGGGGTGTGAGCCCTGCTCCCCCTCTGCGCAACCAGCACGGAGAAAAGGAGAGGGGCTGGGGAGTTTGGCTCCTTGTCTCTACCCCAGGCTGCTGGGGTGACCTGGAGTCTGTCCCTTCACCTCTTCCCGTACAAACTGAGCTGGATTTAGATTCAAGTCATCACATTAGTTTGAGCTGAGCCTAAAAACTTGAGATACAGGCAGTCGGTGAACTGTGGGCTATGCTTAGGGACAACAGCAGGAGCATCCTGACATTGCAACCGCCCGGGCTGCCCCTGGCAGCTCCCTGGCTCTGGGCTCAGGCTCCTCATACCCTGCCCTACCTTTTCTACCCCCTGCCACCTTGTTGAGACATGCAGGAATGAGCTCGTTTTAAAATGTCATTGTGCTTCAGGCTGGAGGGGTTACTTGTAATTAAAGGGGTGTCTGCAAGCTGGCTGCCTGAGGGGCACCGAGAGCTGATCTAAATCCAGCCTCAGCTCGCTGCTGCCTTTAAACCCCATCAAATGCTGCCTATCAGGGGACAGTTGCGGAAACCTTTTAGTCAATATTGCCTTGAGAAATTCTCTAGTTGAGAGCCTTAATGCCTTATCATCCGCAGTGTGTGGTATAGGCCAACGCAGACCGGGAGGCAGAGCGAAATCCTCAAACTCTTTCATCTTCTGGATGAGTAGTGGGGAGGATGAAAACCCAAACTGTGCTGCTGGTTGGAAAAGTAAATGACTTCTCCCTGGGGGAGAGAAGTGAGATTTTTCTGAGTGCTGCTATTCTCCTCAATGTGCTCTGCTTTCCTGGTGAGAAGTGGATTGGCAATGCGTAGGGCCAGGGACCCCGAGCACTTTGTGACTAAACTTTGGAGGGCGAGGAGGTGAGCTTGTGAGCGAAGGGTGGGTGTGCGTGCCGGCACGTTCACACTGTGGGCTTTTGTAGGTGAGTCTTAATGCACGTTGAATGTACCCGAGTGCATATTCCTAACTTGTGGCCAGGACTCAGCGTGTGAAGCGTTGGCTGAAAATGGTCTCAAACCCAAATTGCTGAAAGAGATGACGGTGGGGCTCCTGTGCTGTCTAACGCGTTGGTCTTTCTTGCAAATATTTTCAGCCCCTGGTTGCTTTTCAGATCTCCTCCATCAGGTCACTCCTCCAGCCTGCTGTCAGCCAAACTTGTTCAGGCAGAAACACGGGGGGCTGGGGTGCATGGGCGAAAGCCCACAGCTGGCAGGAGCAGTGTCTGGAGGGTGGAGACGATCCTGGGGACCTGCGCTTCCTTTGTGGGGAAGGAGGGAGAGGAAGGATTCATCTGTCACTCCTTCCTGGCAATGGATATTCCCCTGGAGGGCTGCCTCGGAGCCCTGGGTGGGAATCCTTTCTTTAGCTGTTGATATGCAGAGCCATGCTGTGCATAAAGAAGGGAGAACAAGTTGACTTCTATTTTTAAATAGACCTTTTATCTGTCTGTCTTTCTCAACTGTCTTGGCTTTTTGTATTCCCTTTTTCTTCCCTATCCCTCCCCTTCTGGTCTGTTTTTTCTCCTGTCTGTCTCTCCTTCATTCTTCTTCACTTTGCAGCACCACACTAATTAAGTCTACTAATTAGTTCATGCTTGTGCATACAGCAAATGAATATGCCATGCTATATGAGTGCTAAATATTAGACATTATGTTGTCATCTAAATCTCGGGCACAAGAAGCTGCCTGTGTGAGTAGGTGTGGGGGTGTGATGTACGTGAGGGGCTGTGCTCGTGCTGGGTGCGCGGCATCGTGTAGGACCTGCACTGGCTGCGCAGTCCCTCTCCAGGCTGGCAGCATCTTGGGTGTCCACGCTGGGCAATATAAGCGGCTTCACCGCGTGTGGGAGCCTATAAACTGCATGTATCTTATAAAAGCCATCAGGTACAAGCTCAAAGCTCGTCCCTGCGTGCTGTCCAGGCGTGAGTTTGGAGGTATGCATGTAGGCACCTCTAGATGGGTCCTGAGAGATCTGGGGTGTCTAGGTGGGTTTGGTGGTTGTTGCTTTAAAAGAAAAGCACCGAAAGATTCAATATGGGCTTTTCTACAATTTGATCAAAATACCCAGGTCAGAGGTATGTGTTTAGGAGCATGAGGTTCCTATCGGGGCCTGCTTCCTAATTCAGTGCAGGAACTTGCTCTTAATCCTCATCCGACAACCGCCTCAGAAATCATTTTGTGTATGAGATGGCGTATAGAATAAACTGGTTTATTATAAATAATGAGGCAGTTAGTTATGTATGTACGTTCTGTACAACTTGCTCAGCATCTTTGCCATTGACGTGGGAATAAAGTATCCTCTCCTGCATGAATAGTAATTACTGCTAGCCTGGTCCCTCTCCCCAAGACCCTGTGTGCTCTGCAGCTCCCCGCACCCAGCTTGGGGGGCATGAATTAGTGCTGTGCATAGAGCCAGTGGCTATGACTGCTGGGCAATTTATTAGCAGCAGGAGCTGGGTTAGTCCCTCCCTGGTGTAAATCAGCAGCTCTCCATCACCTTGGGTAGAGCACAGCCCTCCTCCCCACCTGAGATGTGCCTGTGGGTGCTGCTTCTTCCCCCCAACCTTTGAAATGACTCAGTGTCTGACTCTGGGTTAAGCCCTGAAGGATCATGAACTCCTTCTAGATTTACTTCTAACATTTGCTTGCTGTGCAAGACTCTTTACTGAGAAGAAAGCTGTGTAAACAGGCCCCGAGTCCTCTAAGCACTCGGCTGTGTAAATCAAAGCAGTGGCTAAACCAAAGGGCTGGTGCCTTTCCCCACTGCCCACGTGTGAATCCTCTCGCCAAGCGCTGCCACTGACCACAGACACCAAAACGTGGGCATTGCTCTGTACCCAGGGCAAGCCGTCCTCAGCATTCTGGTCGGTCCAAATCCCAATTATTTCTCTGTGGAAACCCAATTATCTGCCTAGCTGCTGGGGTCAGAAAAAAGGTAGTTAGGGTGATAAAACTTCCATTACCACATCCCCTGGGCTTTGCTGTATTATTTTCTTCCATTATGTCAGACTGTCAGAACCCATTGCCTGAGATCATTCCGAATGGTCCCTGCGGGATCAGGGCTGATTAACACTCGCTGAACTGGAGATGGTTGCTTTGGTGGATCCATCCAGAAACATCAGCCCCAGCACAGGAGCCCTGCGGTGGTTCCTCCTCCCCCAAGTACCACAGCTTTCCCTGCTGAGCATCCCAGGATGGTGAGGACAAGGGACAGGCTTTTTGGGGGCACCCTGTGCTCCCCTTTTCCCTCCGAACCCGTAGCTCAGGATCTTTGCTCCCCACATGGCTCGCCTTGAAGGCAGCTGAAGACACATGGACATTAGGGAGCTGGATACTGAAATTCCTCCTGATCTCTGCTTTAAATACTGGACAAAATCCTGGAAGTGTCCTCCTAAATCATGTCCCTGCACAAACCACCCAGGCAGCCCTGTATCACCAGTGGGACCGAGCCCTGTGGGGTGCTTATTTTTGACTGGTGCAGACTGGCACTGGTGGACTGGAGGCAGAGCGGCATGATGAGGATCCAACCTGCTGCTCCTGTGAATGTGCCCCATGCTGGGCTTACAGGCAGAGAGCAAACAGAGTAGAATGCAGCAAAGTGAGTTAATTTAAAAACTCAGCTGAAGGAGGTTATTTATATTCCCCCAACCCACTGTCCTGATCAAAAATAAGCACAGAGCAGCCTCTCTGGGACTGTGTTCAAGAGAAAATCACATCTGTCCCCTGCATTCCTTCGTCTCTCACCAGACTTCTCCAGATGGCTTCCCTGGAGGAAAGGGGGGAGCCCAGCTTTCCAGTTCAGAACCAGGAGAACAGATGACTTGGCAGCAGCACCACTGGAAATTGTTAGGACTTCCTTGCATCCGAAAAAAGCGAGCCCCGGAGCTGTGCTGCACACACGGTGCCCGCCCTGCGTGGCAGGATGCTCTGCCGAGGTCCAACGCAGCCATGCTCATCAATAATGGATGCAAAGGGAAGGGAAAAGCCATGTGCAATGTTTTCAGCAGAGATCTGGAGCGCAGGAGGGAAGGTTGGGGTGCAGAAATACTGGTGCCAATGCACGGGGCTGCAGGAGAGGGTTTCTGCATAATTGCATGGAGAGCAGAGCAAAGCGAAGCCCAGAGGAAGACCTGGGCAGGTTGCATGGGTAAGATCCTCAGGGTGACTGCGTGGTTTGGGAGCTTGGGTTTTCACTTTCTGCACATCGCTTTTACCAACAGCCTGAAAAAATGAAAAGCCAGAAGCTGACTGACACCTGGAAAATGAAACATTTCATCTGGAAATTCAAACTTTTATTATTTTGTTTGTTCTTCTAATGAAAGACAGGGTTTTTCTTTTTCCCAAGGAGGGCAAATTCCATGAAAATTTTCATTGAGTTGAAAGTAGAGATGGAAAATTTTAGATGAGCCTTATGGGAAATTCCCCAGTGAGGTTTCAAAGGAAGCAAGGCAATTTAAAATTGAATTCAACCAGAGCCAGTGGAGAAAACTGAGTTCTAGTGGAAGTGATGTGCCCAGGTCTCTGTGCCTGCACAGGGAACATGTGGAAGTGATGGCTGCAGAAGGGGAGATGCCTTTCCAGCTCTCCATCCTCTCAGTGCAGAGAGCTGAGAGGAGCTGTACCGCATCCAGCTCTCCCCTCCAGCTCAGGCTGTGAGCTTCCTTCCAGAAGAAACACTTGTATCACCAGACATACAAAATGTAAAAGCTGTGGGTGATGTCTGTGAGCACTGAGAGAGTCACCGAGCGGGGAGGAATGTGTCTTGTGGCCAAGAACATCCTTGTGCTGCAGGGAGCTGGACCCCGAGCGGGGTAATCTACTGTTTTCCCTCAAAGTCAGTGAGCTGGCAGTGATTTACACAGCTCAGCCCCAGAGCTGAGCGCCAGGAAAAACTTGATCTGATCACCTTCCAGCTTGTGTGGTTGCTGGAAAACAAGCTGCTAACTGCAGATGCTGGTGCTTGGTGCTCACACCACTCCCAGACTGGCTGGAGGGGTCTCTGGTCCCCAGTGGCTGAACTCCCTCTTGTCTTTGAAGCCAAGATGTAGCCAGATTCAACTTTCCTGACCTGAGATCTCTTGTCAGAAGTCATCAAAATAATCAGAAAGCTGGAGAGTAGCACCAAGGGGGAAAAGGAGCACGGCAGGGAGAACATCAGCTGCCAGGGACTGCTCCTGCGGTGGCTGACATGGGGCTGTCAGGTACCGTCAGTGTAATTATGCAAAATTGCTGCAGGATAAACATCACTGTATTTGGAAGAGTAATTGTGTGGCAGCCTCGGGTTCCTTTCAGTGTGTCAGGTAGGCACCAGTTTTAGCTCCTCACGCCTTGACAAGCTCAGATGCTCCAAGGGAGCGTGCTCCCATCCTCCCCTCTCTCCTTCTGTCTCCAGTGACAGCCAGTGAGTGCATCCCTCCTCTGGCGTGTCCTCTCATCAGGTGACCATAAAACACCATCCCAGCAAATGCAAGTGATGTCCCAGTGGGGCCAGAGTTTCCCTTTTCCTCCAGAGAAGAAAACTGGTCTGCACAATATGAGAATACCGAAGTCTGAGCCAAAAGCAGCCTTGATTTTGGCAGGAAAACGCAGTCTAGCAGTTTTTTCATCTTATTTGTTTTTTTCTATACATTCTTGGTAGTAATTGTGGTAAATAAAGAGCCTCTCTATATAATTGTAAACAACTTGCTGCTGTTTTGAGGAGAAAGTCTGGCTAAGGCATTGGGCAGGTCTGCTGGAGTCCCAGATTTGCTGTATTGAGATGCTGCTTCTGCAACTAGCTCTAAAGTCCAATCTTCCTCTGCTCTGGCATGTCCATCTGTAAAGAGGAGACAAATAGGAGTGGAGGAAATGTCCCTTAAAACCAGGATGTGACGAGAATAAAATCCAACAAGCATAAATCAAAAGTAATGCCATAAATACAGTATTGCTACCAGGCTCCATGCACCGCTGGGTGAGGACCTGGACCTATTTCCGATGAAGAATGGGTGAAAACCAGTTAGATTGGTCTGTACGAAGGATGTGCGTGCCTGTGTCCCTTGCTGGAGCGTGCTCTGCAGCACAGCCGGGTGCGGAGCAGGGGGACAGTTTTGTTCTTGAGCCGCTGCACCCAGATTTGGCTCTGGATGCTACAAGCATTCATAGGGTACCTGGGGCTCATAGTGTCTGGAGTGACTCAAATGCTCTCTGCTTCTGGGAGAGGCTTGGAGCTGGGTTTAAACTTGGGTTTAGCTCCTGCTCTGCCTGAGACTCAGGGTGTGACCACAGCTGAGTTAAGTGGCCCCTGGGCAAACCAGTCCCTTCAGAGGAAGGGGAGCAGGGAAGACTTGAAAGAGCAATTAGACTAAGCAGATAGGTGTTGGTGTTTATGTGGAGAAAGCTAAATAGAAAGATGGATGGATAGCCAAGCCATAAAATATCATAGGTAGATAATTACATGGTAGATAGACGTGCTGCTGAAAGATGATTGATAGCTGGATAGAGAGATGAGTAGAGGGAGAAAAGGGTGTGAAGAGATGGAAGGAGACTTTTCTTCTGAAGGGAGTAATCTTTTGTCTGTGTAGCTCACGACAAGAAACACTCAAGTCAACACACACCCACGTGTGTGTACAGTTGGCAAATTTGTAAAATCCTGTTAAAACCTGAGAATAACTTTATAAATAAAAACTTTGCTGTCTCGATGTTTAGCACTGAGGAAGAACACAGGGGTTGTGAAGCCCGTCTCCTTACGTAGCCATTCATAAGGCACCAGGGACATGCCCAAGGCTTTTGCTTCAAGCAGTGCGGTTTGGGGATTGCATCAGTCACCCAGAAAGGAACCGGTCGCTGTCACCCCTCTGTGCAATCCCCGTTTCTGAGCTTGCATTGTGCTGCCTGCAAGCTGGTCCTTGCAGCAGACGGACAGGGATGGATGGTGCTGGAAGGAGCCCCTGTGGTGTCCACCTCCCTGGCAGGTGGGCACAGGGCTCCTGGTATGAAGCTGAGCTGGGGGCTTATTGCTGGTCATAGCTACGAGAAGAACAGGTCTGGGTTATTCTGGCAAAGTTAAGAGAAAACGGAATGGAGAGAAACCTTAGAGTGCAGTTTTTGTGGACAAAATGCAATAATGCCACCAAAAAAAGCCTTGTTCCCACTATGTGATGCTGAGCGCTGTGCTCAGACCTCAGAAGCAGTCTCTGCTCCAGCAGACAAGCTCCTGAATCCTCCCCTGAGCACCAGTCCCCAGGACCCATGTAGCAGAGGGATGTTTTCCTGGGAGCAGCCCCCCGAGATACCCCATTGGTCTTGGGGGGTACCAGGATGCTGCTGCCAGCCCGGTGCGCTTCCCTGCAAAGGGTCCTGTGCGGGAGACGAAGGAGACTCATCCTGGGAAGCTTCCTGTCAGGAAAACCCTACGATGTGTGCTATTGGCAGAGATTAATTTATTGGTAAAGAGCTCTCTCTGATTCCATTAGGGGAAATGCTAAGGCACCTAACAAATTTGCTGACCCGGTTCAGGCTGTTTGCTTGTCAGTCAGACTAATGCACCCTGGCACTTCCCAAGTTAATTTGCTGCCTAGGTGAGCCAGCCTTACAGCTATGACACCTTATAAATCATGTTTTTAAAAACTAATGTTTTCATACACGTATTGGTAACATCACAAAAAATCTGCGTGCTCTCTGTAGTTCAGGGACTCCAAACGTGACGAGAAGCTTGAACAAAAAGCAAGTTTGAGAGAAGTGTCAGAGCTGTCCCCCTGTGCATCAGGGGACTCCAGCACATCCCAGCAATGATCTCCAGTTAAATATCTGCACTGCCTGTGCACAGTTGGGGTCATCTCTATAAATTCCTCTAATCTCTTCGTCTGTCTCTCTCTTTGGTAAGATTGACTGAAAGCCTGGATCCTGAGCTGTGACAGAAAGAGGGGGTGCCCCCAGTATGTCTGCTGGGAGCAATTACAACCGATGAGTTTAGTCTTCATTTATTGCGGGGGGGGAAGATCAAAAGGAAATTTTTCATCCTCTGCAGGAAAAGCAGATATAACAGCTGTGAATTTTGGGGAAAAGAGCTATTCTGCTATTCAGATAAATCAGCTTTTTAAAGAGCTGTAATGGACAGAGCCTCAGTTTGATCGTTGTTGCGATGCAGGGCAGCGGGTTGGAGCAGCTTTGTGAGAGAGCAGTGGAGGAGCGAGGATGCCAGCACCTTGGTGTGCGCTTCTCCACGTCACTTTCAGCAGCAGAGTTTCACAGCCGGTGCTGTGGCTGCATGGCTGGGCAGCATCGTCTCCACATGGGCTTCATACCACGGCAAAAAAAAATTCTCTGGAGACTGTGAGAGAGAATTTCATCAAAACTCGTTGCTCCCCACCTCACACTGCTTTCACGTGTGGTCTGCATCGAAGCATCCAAGAGCTGTTTGCAGCTCCACTAACTGCAGAGTGAGTTGTTCCCACCCAAAGCAGAAATCTGGAGAGCCCTGCTCCTCCTTGCTGGCCCCTCCCGGGAAGGCAGTGGGTGCAGTCTGCCTGCCGGGCTGGAGCCCACGCTGCCAGCCCGGGCAGAGACCCCTCCGTGGGGCAGTTCACCCCTGGACATCCATGGCCAGTCCCTGTGCCTCCCATTTACTCTTTCTAGGAGCAGGAAGCTCCTCACCCTCTCTTCCTCTTGCCCTAAGGGCTCCTCTGCTGATCCTGCTTGCAGGAGTCGTGGTGGTTGATTTTCTGAGTTTCCAGGAGCCTCTTGCGGGCTGGGTGCTATTCCCTGGCTGTGGGCTGAGAGCTGAGGGGCTGCTGAGCTGGGGGGGACTCAGCAGAAAAATGTGTAATAAACATCCGTGTCTGTGTGCATATAGTGCAATGGAGATTTAAAAGAATAATACCCTATAACATACTGGTGGTATAAATAAGTCATTATTAAGATATGCCAATAGAATGAGTATATTTAGGTTTTACATGCTGGAAAAGAAAAAAAACAAAAAACCTATGATTACCATGTGAAGGACCTTATAACTTCCCTCCCCGTGCGCCTTTCTGTGCTCAGCCCAAGGTGCTGGTCCCCGTCAGCTCCGCCGGTGCCATCCCTGCGAGGGCTGCACGGGCACAGGGATGCATGCTGGAAGGAAACCTCTGGGTGTTCGTTCCCTGTGGCTCCATCTAAGCAGGAGCACTCCCGGCTCCGGCAGTGGGACCGCTGGTGCTGCACGGGCAGAGAGCTCGCACCGGCCTCGGGGATGCAGGGGAGCGGGAGCTCTCACTTCCAGGTGGCAGCGGGGGAACAAGCCCATGCGGGTGGCAAGGGAGGGTGACATTTAATGACCCCAATGCCCTACCCCAGCTCTTTTCCCCAGTGCCTGAGCTCCCGGGGCTGGCTGAGCTGCCTGCCCTTCTACCCCATCCATTACGCCCCACGGCAATGCCATGCAGACGCCAGTACCAATTTACTTGATAAATTCTGCTGCTTGTTATTTGAGGGATCGGACAGGCCTCGCACTTTTGGGAGATTAATTTTTGATTTATTGTCGGCTACAATGATTTATTCTGATCCTTCCCCAGGGAAAAGACAGGGCTGTAAATATTTTAAATGCCGTTAGCTGGTGACAAGAAGCATTGCTGGATGGTAACAGGGTGGATGGGGGATTGAAATCATAGTAGCCTTTCTACTAAATTACTTACAGGCAACTCCAAATGTCTGCTGGACTGTTTGAACGGAGGCAGAGGGAAAGAAACCCCGCCACATGTTAAATTGTTATCTTATTAACTGGGAAGACGTTCTTGGCTTTCTCTATTTGCCCTCAGAGCTGCTGCTGCTGATTGCAATGAATTGAATTTCAAAGCATGATACGGCCTCGCTAAGAGCACTCTGTGCTCCCCAGTGAGAAATACAGGCAGCTAACAGGAACTGCATTTTAAACCAGGCCAGATAACCAAATGGGAAGCCCCAGGCAAGGGGCCCTTCTGCGTCTCTCTGAGATCTCAAAGTGCTTTACAGCAGGGGGAGAGCATCCCGCTGTCCCCATCTCACCGGTGCAGGGCAGAAAGGGCAGTCATTAGGTCACTTAATGAACCAGCAGCAGAGCTAAGAGAGGCCCTTGGGTCTCCCGAGATACCGGCCCGTGTCCTGGCTACTGCTTCTTGAGAAAGGGCTCAGAAGTCCCAAAGCGACTCACTGTTTTTAACCATTAGGAGAACTCTCCATTGCCAAGGAAATGCCCCAAAACTTCCTCACTTGATCCCTCTCGAAGCTGGGCTTTGCTCTGACTCTGGTTATTGTGGCAGAAACCCTCCTGCGGAGGAGTGCGAGGGATGCCAGGGTGGTCTCCAGCAAAGGTGTGAGCTCACGCTGCTCCCTGCTCCTCCGGCCAAGACATCCCTGGTGGTGCTTTCCCGATGCTCTGCTTTATCGATGATGTGAGGAACCGGATCAAAGAGAAGCTAGATACAGCTCTTGGGGGAGAGCAAGAACACACAGTGACTCCTAAGTTATGCAAAATATGCAAATAAGTTTCTTTTTTTAACGATATGTTTCATGCCCTTCTCCAAAAGTTTGAGACAAGTGAAAGTATTTAGAACTTGAGTTTTCTTCAGGATCCCTGTGTTTTTTCTCTCCTTACCCACGAGGATGATGCTCATGCATGTCAGTGCCGGTGCTGGCGATGGCAGGCGGTTCCTTGCCATGTCCCCAGGCAGGTCGAGGTTTGTGTCACGGCTCTTTCCCACCACCGCAAACCAAAATCCTCCCATGACCTGCAGAGATCCGTAGCCTGTCCGGGGGCACAGCTGGAAACCAGGTAGCACCCCTTTCGGCACTTTGATGGATTTCCCGGGGACTGTCCTTCCTTCTCTGCCACAGCCCCCGTGCTCGGATCCATCAGCCCTGCTTGTTTGCAGAGCACTAATCAACAGCAGCTATTCGGATCCCAGCTGCGCCGTGTGCTTCCCCATAAACTTAATGGTGTGTGAAGAGGAAGCACGCACAGCGCTCGAGCTGGGCTCGGGGGTAACCTTCTGTTTTCGTGCCCTCAGTTCACTCCACTGCTAATTCCTTTGCTCGTTTTCCACCGGTGCTTTGAGATCCTCAGCCCCTGAGAAAAGCAAGAGACTTTACCTGCGCGCCTTCTTTGCCCCCAGTGTGCCTGTGCTGTGATGCTGCTGACGGATGGATACTCAGTGCCGGGATTCTCCTTCTCCTAGCAGGAAATCCTTCCACCTCTCTTCATTCATGAGCAAAGCCACCCCAAATCTCCTCTGGTTGGGTTGCTCCCGAGCTCCCTTTGCCACCTGCCAGCAAGAGGAGGCTGTCGGCCACCGGCGTGCAACGCTTGCACGCATCCAGGGGACAGTCATACCCCAGTGCCACCCATGCAGCATTTTACCTGCTCACGCATCTTTCTGCAAGCTGCCAGCACGATGCCTGGGGTGGGCAGGGACCCCAGCCCCGGGCAGCAGCAAGCCCGCGGGGTGAGGAGGACACGGTGCCCACCAGCGTCCCCTTCTCCCCAAGAAATGCTCCAGAGGATGCTGGTCCCAGCCCCTGTTAGCAGAGCTGTTGTGCGAGGGTGCAGCATCACCCCGGCAGCTCCCAGCCCATCCGTCTCTGGCACCGCAGCGTGGAGAGGGCTCTGTGCCAGCAGCCGGAGCGGTGCCTCCCCTCCTTCCATTCTCTTTTTATTTTTTTTTTTTTTTTTGCCTGAACAGCAAATAAAATCCTTTCCTCCTGCTGCTAAATTGGAAAGCAAGGGAAAAAAAACCCCAAACAAAACAACACTCCCCTCCCCAATCTAACAATAAGTATCTTGGAGGAAAAAAAAAAATAACTGGCGCATTGAAGATAAAAGAACGGCTGTTAAATGAAAATGTTGAGGCAGAAAGGCATTAGACAGCACTAGTAATTGTTAATTTGTACTCAGATTTAGTACGAAAGGGCTTTTATTACTTCAAATATGCATTTATTCTGGTTTTCCATTTGGAGCAGTAACACGCAGATGAGCTTTCAAACCCCCAAGGTATTAGGTAAAATAAAAAATAAAAAATAAATCCTTTAATGGATTTTCAAGTCTCTACTCCCAGCAACCATTTTTTATTTTTTTGTTACTGTTTAGAACAACGTAGCATGCAATTACAGCAGCGCGATGGGCGCACCCTTAATCAGCCGAGCTCCTTAGGGAAGGGAAGGCATCGCGGTGGGGCCGAGTCCCGGGGTCGCAGGCAGGGTCCCGGTGTGGGGGGGTCCTGGGCTGTTCCTTGTTGTACGAGGAAAGCAGAGACCGCGCAGAAGAGCCGAGCTCTGCAGCTGTAGGGGCCCACCTGAAGGAGACAGCCCCGGCAATCTCATGCTGTACACACCAAAATTAGAAAAAAAAAAACCCAACTATTTCTGCTCTGTCACAGGTGGGGAGCGTGGGAGTGAAAACAGTAACTTGTTTTTGTTGGAGCAACTGGAGCCCAGCGGCAGATACTGAACCAAAGCAGCAGCCCCAAATCCCAGCCCGCTGTGACGCCAGGGCCGTTGCTCCCGAGCCACCGGTTCATTTTCGGCTCCGCTGCCCTCCCACCGATGGATGGGTCGAATCCCTGCCCATGCCAGCGAAGGCAAGTGGGAGGTCTGGGTGCTCCCCACGGCGCAGCGATGCTGGTGGGTGGGTGGCTGTGACCAAGGTGTCTGCCCCGGGTACCGAGGGCTGGAGCACAAGGTGAACGGGCTTTAGGAAAGCTTTTCTGCCGTGAATAGATTTTTGGGGTTTTTTTTCCTGCAAGAAATATTCCGGTTTAAATGTGAATCGATTCAGGGAAGTCTGACAGACGAATACTATAAACAAGATCAAATGAATTTATGACTGTTGTCCCTTCTAGTCTGATAATCAATGAACTGTCAGGGGAAAGATGCTGGAGTGGCAAAGCGCTGGGTCTGTATTAGCACAAATAAAAGCAAAAGTCAGATCGGGCACTGTCGGATGCTCGCAGTCTTTGAGACACGTGCAGGCTGGAAAATTATTTGATTTACCGACTTCACCTGAAGCTGGCTAAACACTGGCACAATCTGCAGGCCACCTTCTGTTTGCGGTCGGCGAGATCTATGTGTGGGTTCTGGAATCCACGAGTAGCTGTTTTCCTGCACTATTTGCTTACCCTTGACATCTTTTGCCGATTACTAGTGCTGCTTCAACACGCGCGTTCCCCACCGCCGTGTCTGGGCAGTGTCTCCTCCAGGGATGCTCGTGCCGGGAAGCCCCAACCCACCCCGCCAGGCACCGCTGCTCCCATATCTCCCCGGGGTTTGCTGCCTGTTGTCTGTGTAGGCTCAGCCTACGCCACCTCGTTAATGATCTGTGTGTGTCCTGCAGCTTTATGATCTGTTATTCTCTCTGAAGAACTCGGTTTTCTTACAAGTTTGTGGCAGAGGCTCCCAGCGGGTGGGTTTTACTGCCTGAATCGCAGGGTTGGGACAGTCTCATCTCGGTCTGGTCCATTAACGAGTAATCACTTTCTCTCCAGCCCGGATTCGGTTGTGTTTGCTTCTCATCTCGTTTTCTTGAGCTCGGAGCGAGCTTTGAACTGTGTTGTGCAGAGCCAGGAATCATGAATAAAACCCAGCCTGCCTCTCTTCCCGTCCCGTTGCTGGTCTGGTTGCTCTGAACCGAAGGTTTCACCCCCTTCAGTCTCACGCAGCCCTGGGATGGGTGAGGGGGTGGGCAAAGGACTTCGTCTTTGGAGGATGCGAGCCGGGACACCTACTCCAGGGTGGGCAGCTCTTTAGTACTATAAAGCCCAAGATGTAACGTTTAAGACACAATGAAAAACATGAATCCTTTTCAGAGGTCCTACTAACTTCTTGATGGGACAAACCCCCTGTTCCTCAGCATCACCCCAAGACACCCCTTGCCCTCAGCTGGACCCCCCCCGCCTTTTAATTCACATTCACATCCACAGTGTTCGCTGTCTGCAGACAGGATCGCAGCTTTAATACCTGTGCAGGCAATCAGGCAACCAGAACCGTGCCTTCCGGCCTCGAAAGCCCTTCAGTTAATCCCAGCCTTCACTCTTGCTCTGCACCGGAGCTCGGGGGGCACCAGGGCTGCACAGGGCTGGGCCACCCCTCCCGGCCCCGGCCATGAGCATCCGTCAGCGCACCCAGCCAGCGATAAACATGTCAGATGCACTAAGCCTGCGAGGATCGATTCCCTTCACAGGATCAACAAAGCAATTTGCTGTCTAGGTCTTGTTCTGTCGTGAATAATAAGCAGCCATGGAAGCTTAGCCCGTGTAACACCTCGTGCACTTGAAATTTGGAAACCATCAGGGACTGCATTAGTTAGTAAAGGCAGGGAGCGGAAAAACACGGAGGGGGAAAGGAGGGAGGGGAATTCCAGCCACTGATTGTTAGCATGGTCTTCTCAGATACCTAATCCATTAAGGGCTCTTCAGGTTCTCGAATGCTTTGGGCAAACAGAGGGCACTAATTCAGCTGGGTGTGAAAGTGCCTCTGCAGTGGGAAGAGGGCGATGCAGGCAGCGTCGGCTCTGCAGCCAGCCTGGAGAGGACAGGGCACTGCTGGGGCTGTGGAAGAGCTTGGGTTGCTCCAGCGGTTGGTCATAATCTTATTTTGCGTGGAGCCTCTCTCTTTAAAACCTTCCTTTTTTAAAAAGTCCTCCTGTCCTGCTTCAGAGCATGTGCAGCCTTGCAGGGCAGGGGATGCTGAGCAGCTGGGCTGCACGGGGCAGGACATCTCCATCCCTGCAGCTCTGTGGAACAAGGACAAACTCTCATGGACAGATCTCTTGGGGCCCTTTCCAAAACCATCCTCCTCCATCAGTCTACCCACAGCTGGATGAAGCTTAGCTCTGGCCATCTCCCTGGGCTTTCTGTCCCTGTACAGCCCAGCCTCTGGTCACTGGGAAGTGTGTTATCCTCCACCAGACCCACCACTCTCCTGTGCCAGCGAACCCAGTGATGAAAATGCAAGAGCTGTATCCTCCTTAAGCAACTGCACAAGCTCAGCAAGCACCTGCAGCAACAACCCCTGCAGAAGCCAGCTTTTGCCTGGCGCACCCAAAGCCTTGCAGTTCCCCCCTCCCCAGGGACACAACCGAAGCCAGACGCCGCTGCTGCACACACAGGTCCAAGCACGGCCCGTGCCTGTGGTGTGTGCTCTGCCTAAGGTCAGATGTAAAATCAGCTGCTGTTCTCACAAGGTCATATAATTAATCCAAAATTTGGAGGAGGAGTACAAGGAAGAAGCCATGCACCTACCAAACCACGCCCGCTCCCAGGGCCAGCCGTACCGAAAGCCACAGGAGACGCACTCGTCTCTGACAGAGCTATGTTGTCCCTTTTGCTCCCCAGAGTGTTTTCAGCATGCCAACATCAGTCCATTAACATTGAACCCAGCCCTCCTTCCCCTTAGCAACAGCATCAATATTTATGATGTGTAGCTGATGCAGTCTACTTATATGATTTCTAGGATTTCAGGTGGGAATTCTTTGTACAAAAGACCTCCATTACCTTTCAGTATAGGATGCTGCTGTTCACCTTCAAAATAAGCATTACGGATCCGTGACCTTTCTTTTACAGGATGTTTCATGCTAAAGAGACCCAGCCTGCAGCTGCTTCTCAATAGCTGAAGTGGGAATGTAGGAACCAGAAAACCCGCCTAACACTCCTTGTTCTGCTTAGGCAGGTTTCTCTAAGGGTCTGAAAAGGATCAAGCCTATTGATTAATTAACCAATAACTTCTACACAGGCTTTGGTGCGAGCTCTGCAGCTGTGTGCTTGTGTTGCTGTGCTGCCATCAATCACAGAGAATCCTGAGCAAGCTGAGCACCCTCAGGGTTGGCTCTACCAGCCTCTTGCCTGAGGAGGCCGTTGGAAAGACGGGAAGTGTCTGTACCGGGGCATAACCAAGAGCTTGGAGGTAGCTCGGTGGTGATGGAGGGAGGCTGATGTCATGGAGAAAAATTTGGCCTTTGACTATTGAACAGGGCTAATGTTATGGAGCTGATGAGTGGTGGGTGTCAATGAATTCATCGGGGTTTGAAATACCGCGGTGAGCAGCCCGCGAAGCACCCAGGAGGAGAGTGCTGCCTGTGAGACAGCTCTCGGAGGCAGGGTGCGGGGATCCTTGTGTCAGGGGTGGACTGAGCCAGCTTGTGAGGGTGTAAGGATGTGCGGAGACCTGCTGTGTCTTCCCCGGGCTCTCCTCCCCACCCCACGAGCTGAGCCTGGGACACGGCAGCTCTGTGCCACCGCGGTGTCACGTGTCCTGCTGTTGTTCAGACAGGGCTTCAGTTTTGAAAAGGAGGAGACGGGACTCTGAAAGGGCATCCATCCTTCCTGGCAGCAAAGGCTTTCTGCAGGGGGGATCTTTTTCAGCTCCCTGCCTGGCTAAGGAGGGCTGGGGGAAGCTTGCCCGCTTTTATTCTTTTTCATATAAATAGGATGTTCAGCAAGAGTGGTGCTTTCAAGCCAAGCAAAAAAACCTTGCTGAGTGTTGATCAGGTCCCATGTGCTTTACTGGTGTTCAGACAGGGCCGTTTAAAGAAAGAAGCCAAATACTTTTTATGACCCAACGAAATTACCATGCCTCCTTCCTGCCTTGCTTTTGCTGGAATTAACTGTCTACGCAGTTCTAACCTGGGCTTTCCCTGTTAGCCCTTGCTTTTGCTGCCTGCTCTGGACCCTGTAATTCATCTGTGGTTTATATGGTCCCACAGCTGCCCACCGATCCCCAGGACAGAGCTTGCTTCAGGACTGACGTGTGCCAGAGTGCAACCAGCTGGATGTTTCCCCTCTCAGCACTAAAGCCCCAGGAAAGGCACTGGGGACAAGGCAGCAGCTATCTGAGCGATGGCCCAAATGCTGAGCAATCCTTTGAGGCTCCCAGCCCCAGGAATGGGTGTTTCTGTCAGGGCACATCCTGCAGACCCAAAACTTCTCACTGCTCCGGCGAAGCCCCTGCCCTTTTCTGTCTAGGGCACCCAGCAGCCAGACCCCAGAATGCTAGTTGTTAAAAACAGTTGACTGATGATTATGTTCCCTCTCTTGTAATTAAAAGCCTGGCATTTACAAATCAAAAATATCCACACCGGGATTTTTCCTGCCCTGGTATTTTAAATAATAATTGTTAATTATTAATTATTCATGATTAATGAATGCTTTGCACATCTAAATGTCTTCCTTCCAGACAACCCTGTAAAATCATTTGCGATAATTGTGAGGAATCTGCTAGGCTAGTGATAGCAGTAAAAGTCCTAAGTCCTTCTGGGCTCCAGTGGAAATGCAGCAGATCTTGACTAATACACGGCCAAACTCCTCACCAGGGAGGGTGCCTTTGGTAGCTAACGGCTTTGCTCTTTGCATGTGCTCAGTAACATCTGCCTGCTCTAGCAACCACAGGAAGCCCACCTTGTTCCTGCTGTCTGTAGGAGGCTGCTTGGATCCCCCCCCAGTGACAAAACTGTGAACAGAGGGGCTGCAGCCATCCCCGCCTGCGCAGAGCAGTGGGGCAGGCTGCCGGAGGTAGGGTTGAAGGCACACAGCGACGGAAGGGAGAACTTCACCTTTGGAGTTTGAGACCAACATGTCCAAGAGCCCAAAGTTCAGCTCTAAACCATGGATCCCAGCTCAAGGACTGGGTGGGTTGAAGTTCAAGAATGCTTAGCGTGTAACAGTCCTCTTGACTTCGCTCTACAAAGAGAACGACAGAGGAATGGTTTGGTGACAGTCACGGCTGCTTGTCAGTCCCTCCTGCTCTAGGAACACGTTGTCTTTGTCAGCTCATTGCTTTCTTCTGTGTCACCTTTTCCTTGTAGGAGTCACAGCCAGGTTTCAAGTTTTCAATGTTTGTGCAAACTCAGTAGAAAGCAAAGGTCCAGTTTCGCTGGGACTGGCTGGTAACGGTTGCCTCCATGGCAATGCGAAGCCTGGGGCAAAGCGACTGAGAGGCAGCACGATGCCGACTGCTGCACCTACGGGACGTGCTTCCAGCCCGATGCAATGGGCAAGTGAGATACTCTCGCAGGTTATGTGCATCCTAAAGGCAGTGGTGCTCTCTGCTGCGGCTCACCTTCTGCAGGATTTCTCGCCTAGATTTTTGCTGGAGTGGCTGCAAGATGCCACAGTGCTGCACGCTGTTCAGTTTGCTCTTTGCTCCTGCCCAGCAAGTGTGCTGGCAGCAGAAACTGGTGTTTTGCTGCAATCTAGTGGTGTAGCACATGGACAGGTTCATGGTATTCAGGCTGAAAGGAGGTTCCCAGGCTCTGAGCTGGGTGATACTGGTGTGTGTGTGTGCTCTGCGCTAACAATTCCTTCATCAAATGAAAGAAAACAAAGGCAATGTATGTTATTCTTCATATTAAGCAGTAGTGAAGATGGACACTGGACAAGATGCGTGATGCAGAAAGGTGTTTCAGGAAGTATAACCTTAGAAATTTGCCATCTGGAGAGTGCTAGAAATCTTTAGATTTCATGATGGGGCGATGTTACTTACTTCTTGTATAATGAGCAGCTGACTCATTTTACAAATCAAGGTGATACAAGCACAGGCAAGCTGGTCTAGTCTTTTCCAGCTGAGCAAGCTCCTAACCCTCTGGCAGTAAATAAGTAAATGGAGGCACTCAGTGCCCTTCAAGCCAGCAGAAGTGCTTGCAGGGTGTGATGAGAAAGAGATGGAGATGTGCAGGGGAAAGGTAAAGGTTTTCCATCCCCCCCCCGTCCTGCTCCTTTACTTCCCCTCAGCCCCTCCTTGGGACCCTGAGGAGCTCTAAGGGAACGACATAATTCATCTTTCCCTTGAAAATATCATCTTTGCCTTCATCTTCTTCCCACCCCTCATGCAAAACTGGAGGCTTGAGAGGGCAAGTGCTGGTGAGCGCAGGGATGCAATGCAAACCTGCCTGCTGCCTGGCCCCAAAAGGTGATGTTCCCAGCAGAAGGGAAGGGAAAAGGCTGAGCAAAGCTGCCTGGACTCTTGTATCTATGTGAAATCTGTCTGGAAAGAGCAGTATCAGAGCTAAGCTTTGTTCACGTTGAGCTGCTTAATATTTCATGGTAAGCCGGTGTTAGACACAAGAATCTCCAGGAATGCCTGGAGCTGTGCAACAGAGAGCTCTCAACGGCCTGGGTGGCTGCCTGGCTGCCATTGCCCGTGGCAGGCTTTGCTCTTGGGTCTGTTGGTGCTGGTGTGGTCCTCTCCGGGCTGGCAGCACCCCTGGGCCCCCAAAGCAGCCTCCCCACAGCCAGCATCCGACCCAGTGGTTCCCTAGACCAGGTCTGGAGCTGTGAGCCTGGGGCTGCAAGCTGTGCAGAGGAATTTGACCCAGGTAGAGAGGGGGCAATTAGAGGCAATTTTTAGGGAAACAAGTGCTTTGGGATGCTGTTCTGCAAAAACTTTGGGCAAGTTCAGTTGGTGTCCCTGCTGGCTCGGGAACAGAAATGTCAGCATTTCGTTGTGGACCTACCTGGTGATGCATCTCAGGATTTCACCCTCCTCTGTTTTGGGGTGGGTGCAGTCTTGGTTGTCACAACCAGGCAAACAAAGATCCCTTTTTCCGGATCTAAAAGTTGAAGGAAAGCTTTGCTGGACCAAAAGCTGGAGCGTGCCTGGCTGACACCAAGTCAATCTCTCCACGGTGTGCAGAGTGTTCACCTGGCTGACTGCAATTCTTTTCCTTCACTTCTGTGCCCGTAATACGCACGCAGACAAAGCTTTACCCCCAGCACCCAGGAACTCATCCTCTTTGATGAAGGTTTACAGGGAAATGAAACTGCTGCCGCCCCAGTTTGCTGCAAACACCCGCAGATCTTCCCAGTCTCGCTGGGCGAGATTCACAACAGCCACCCGCCAGCGGTGCTACGGCTGGGTGTAACTTACGAGTCGGGGTTTGCGCACGCTAAAAAGCACGGCTTTTCGCAGAAAAGGCACCGTCCCGGTGTAGCAGCAGGGGGCAGCACCGGATAACGGCCGGCGGGGCAGCCCCGGCACCCCCCGGCAGCCCCAGCCCCGCAGCCAGGGGTTTGCTGGCCGTAGGTGGGCTGTTCGCAGCCCTCGGAGGGTGCAGAGGTTTGGTATCGCTGGCGAGTGAGGTCCTCTGGAGCTGGATGGGTGCTGGCTGACTGAATCACAGAATCCCAGCATGACAGGGGTTGGCAGGGACCTCTGTGGGTCACCCAGCCCAACCCCCTGCCCAAGCAGGGTCACCCACAGCAGGCTGCACAGCACCGCGTCCAGGCGGGGC